>Ga0181417_1000496_pt1 | contig 12838 bp, 17 predicted proteins | sample 40SPOviralmetaG_FD_130142 | JGI IMG/M metagenome (GOLD analysis project Ga0181417, IMG submission 130142) | Marine viral communities from the oligotrophic San Pedro Time Series (SPOT) site, San Pedro Channel, CA, USA - 40 SPOT_SRF_2013-02-13 | ecosystem: Environmental > Aquatic > Marine > Strait...
AAGAAATCGAAGCAACCCAAGAAAGCCAAGAAGGGCAAGAAGAACAAGACCAGCAAGAAGAACTAAATCTGAAAGTGGACGTCAATGCTCGGATTTAGGTATTTTTTAATCGCACAATATAACATAAGATGTTGAAATGCATCCTCTTATGTTACATGATTTGTCTATGTAGTGCGTTAAAAACCATGGTGCTCAAGCCGGGTGGTCTCAAGGGGTTCTATATGGTTGGCATTTCCAAGTATATCCGCGATCACTACGACTTAAGCGACTGGCAATATTATGGGGCCAGTGCGGGGGCTTGGAATGCGTTATATTTATCATGTAAAAAGGAGGAGTTGTTCATGCAACAAGTGCAAGAGCTGGGGCAATATTCCTACAACGATCTCTATGATTTAGAGACGACGATGAAAAAAAGGATTTTAACTCACTTTGAGATGAGCGATTTTCAATTGTCCCGTTTACACATCTGCGTGTCCGTGAAACCAAGTTGGTATCCACTTTTAAGAAAACACATCATCAAGGATTTTGAGGATTTAGATGATGTGGTGGAGTCTTGTATTGCGAGCTCCCATTTGCCTTTCGTGTCCAATGGAAACTTTTTCTACGAATACCGCAATAAAAAATGCATAGATGGCGGGGCGTTTCGTTTCCCTTATCGCAAGCGAGACAAAATAACACCCGATTTCATTCTTTGCCCCGAGTCGTGGAAAAATAAAAAAATCATCGACATGAATCGTATTTACAACATGGACGTGCATCAACTCATATACAACGGATACAACGACGCATATAAGAATCGCGAGAGGCTAGATGAGTGTTTTAGTACCCCCAATCGCTGTCATAAATCAGCTCCGGTAATCGCTCCGCGAATTCGTAATCCATGTGAAAATCAAAACGATGATTTGTGAGTCGGAGAAAGATCCCATCTTCATGGAGCAGTTCTGTGTGGATAGAACGCAGGTTTGCCGTGTAGAGGGGGATGTAGTCATAGTAAATTTTCTCGGCGAGTTCAGTGGGAAGAATCATGATGGTTTAAGTATTTGAATAAAAATAGAAGCGGAATCAATTTTATTTTATTTTATTTTTATTGTGATGATGTATATATAATGAATACCGAAAAGGATTTGTTGATGTTTTACCAAACGTCGCTTCGTAATGTTGGCTTATTTACATCTGTGTCGCTTGCATTATTGGCTGTGAGCAGATATTACCGAGGAAAGACCATATTATTTAACTCCGCCTACATTGTTTTCAGTTTTTTGTTTTTAGTCGCGGCGATGTTGATCTGTTTCTATTTGATACAAACCATTGAACAAGAAAAGAAAAACATAGATAAGCTGAAACACATAGAAAAAATGGAGATTATTCCAAAATTAATTTTATCTATCAATGGACTCATTAGTTTATTTATTTTATTTACGTTAATCAAGCAGTTTTCTACGGGTAAAATTGAAAGGTAGCTTACATGATGTTGTATCTACGTTTGACTTCGGGTGTGATAACCTTTGACGCAGGCAAAGCGACATATTTGCGTCCATTGAGGTCAGCGTCACCGGTCGCATGGAGTTTATAGGAACCTTGATTGCTCTTTTCCGAAATGGTGATACAATGATTCCATGTTCTACTGTAGTTCATGGAGGAAAGGGATGTGCTGGAATACATAATGTTAGGTGTTGAATGTAACGTTATGTATTATAGGATGAAATATTTCAATTTTTTTGCCGCATGTCGTGTAGGTGTTGCGCCTTCTCTTTCAGACGCTCCTTTTCACGCACATGTTTGGTGGAATAGGCCCCATATTTGTTCTTCTTTTCACGTGCCTTGTCTTTTCCCTTTCTCCGGGGCGTGAAAACGTCGTTGGATTTTTTACCCATGGAGTGCTGTTATATATATAATATTAGATTTGTCTAAATTGTCTTTGTAAATGATTGCTGTGCGACGGTCCTCTCCAATAATTCAATCTTGGTTTGTTGTATTTGAAATATATTGTAGGTTGCTTCTATGTAATTTTTCATGAAGTCAGATGGGTTATTTAACTGTATGTAGTCGCGATGATGACTATTATCGTAACCCATTGATTTGGAACCAAATGTTCCAAGGGGTTTTAGATTTGCTGGGTTTGTGATTAAACTGCTATTTGTAGGATAGTCTTTATTGCAATAGGTTCTAGCATTTTCCATAATTGTTTTTCGTTCTTCTTCTTGAATCGGATCTTTATTATTACTTCGATTTCTACATTTTTCGAAATAAGCATCTTTTTTCTTCTTGGCTTGTTCCGCCAAACCCTTTTGTTTTTTGTTATGGCTATAATTATCCAACCACTCTTGAATAACCTTCATATTCGGGTCAATATTTTTGGCCTTTTTTTCATTTTCCAATACTTCTCGCTGTTGTTGTTCTTTAAGTTCAATCATTTTTGCCTGAAGACGTTCCATCTCTGTCAAACAGGATTCCATATCAAGGTCCATAGGTTGTTGTTTTGTTGCACATGTATTTACTAATTATCTTTAAATCAATTTTATCATCTGTTCGCGTCTAAAACCGAATGTCCATCTCTTCAAAATCCCCCACATACAAGTCTCGGTTTTCCTTAAGTTTGCGGGATAAAAAGAAGAAATCATCCTTATTTGCCTTGAGAATTTCCACCGAGCGCTGGTACGCCCATTGCACGAGGGATTCTATTTCCTGATCGATCTCTTGTTTGGAATATTCACTCAGTTTATCCCCATTGGTGGCCAAATCACGCCCCAGAAAGGGTTGCGTGTTGCTCGTCCCATCATACAACGCAATGTTGCGCCCCATTCCAAACACGGACACATATCGCCGGGCAATGCTATTGGCCTGTTTGAGATCATTGGACGCACCCGTCGTGATATCTAGATGAGGCGTGTTTGTAAACATGACTTCATTGTTGTATTTATCTGAGAAAGTCACAAAGGTTTCAAAGAAGATTTGCTCCGCCGCGCGCCCACCCATGGCAATGAGTAGATTGGCCAACATGAATTTCTTCGTGGGGAAATTGTCGTATTCTTCAGTGGGCGTAAACAGCGTGTATCCGCCCGCCCCATTTTTGTTTGCGTTGATCGTGACCCGTTGGAGATCAAACATGTCGTCAAACAGGTGGGCAATGAGGGCATGACCGACTTCGTGTGCCGACACCAATTCCACGATTTTGTCGGGGCGATTGTCTTTGTTCACTGGAAGCCCAATCGTTACCTTTTCAAATGCCTTGTAAATGGAATCGGGTGTGATATTCGTGTTATTATAACGCACGCTGAGGATCGCGGCTTCATTCGCCAGGTTCGCAATATCCGCGCCGGAAAATCCACCCGTGAGTTTCGCAAGATCATCCAAATAGGTTTTGTTTTGCACTTGTTTATCCTTGAAATGAATGTCGATGATTTCACGACGTCCTTCCACATCCGGTAGACCCACCATGACCTTGCGATCAAAACGACCGGGGCGGGTGAGAGCGCTATCCAGAATATCCGCCCGATTGGTGGCGGCGATCACGATGATACCTTCGTTCTTCACGAACCCGTCCATGTTGGTGAGGATTTCATTGAGGGTTTGTTCCCGCTCATCATTACCCCCCGCCAATCCAGCACCACGTTGACGTCCCACCGCATCTACTTCGTCCAAGAAAATAACACATGGAGACTGCTCTTTTGCTCGCTTGAATAGGTCTCGCACCCGAGACGCGCCAACCCCCACATACATTTCAATGAACTGAGAGCCCGACGCATAGAGATAATTTACACCGGCTTCCCCCGCGACGGCTTGGGCGAGGAGCGTTTTTCCCGTCCCTGGTGGGCCTTCTAGGAGAACACCGGATGGGATCTTGGCCCCCGCATGTGCATACTTTTGTGGATCTTTGAGAAAATCAACGACTTCCATGAGTTCAAACTTGGCTTCATCGCATCCAGCCACATCGGCAAACGTTACATCCACTTCATTCGTATTGACTTCCTGGAACGTACTTTGCATGAATCGCATGGGTCCAAACCCGCCTCCTGGACCACCTCCCCCACCTGGGCCACTTGGACCACCGCCCCCGCGAAACATGTTCACAACAGTTCCAATGACAAGTCCAGCGACGAGATAAACCGCAACCAATTGGAAAGCTCCTAAAACGAAGTCCAATGCGACATTGCGAGTCCCCGTTTCTTGAATAAATAAATCATAGCGAATATTCATGTCGTCTAGTTTCTGTAAGATGGACGCAGACATGGCAGGAACAACTTGTACAAGGTGGGCGTTAATCATATCATATTCGTGGGGTTTATGAAGATTATCTATAGTGATCAATCCATTGATTTCATTGTTTTGTGTGACCAAACTAACCGACTCAATGTGTTTTTCTTTGAGTTGTTGCATAAATCCATCGTAAGATTGAGGAATACCGTATTTAAAAAACTCATCATGAAGGGTCTTCGCAATGAAGGTGGGGTTATCGTTGTCAATCTCAATCGAATGGCGCTTCATCATGGAAAACTGCGCCGAAGGGTAGAGAATATGGCGGGGTACAAATGCGTGCGTCACTGTAGAACAGAGAAGAAAAGAAGCAATAATATCACGAAACATGGTGCGATTGCTAAACATAATAAAGAATAATATGGCGGTGTCTTTAATATGTTTAAGGAACAAAACTCTTTTTGGGTGGCGCAACCGCTCCCGAAGAACGCATGCGTTTTTGAGCGTTCTTCACGTCATTGGTCGGATTGCTGTTGAAACTCAAGGGAGACGTGTAGGCTTGCTTTCCCGTGGCGCGGGCCTTCTTTTTGATCAAATACAAGGAATTGTCTTGATAAAGGGAGTTCTTACCCCGCCACTCCGTGGTTTGATCGGGGTGCACTTTGGGGGCATTTTGGTAGACACTTCGCATGAGAGAAAACGCACCGCCATTGGAGGACACTTGCCCCTTTGATGGCATGACATTGGTTCCACTTAATACGTTGTTGTTCATTGTATATGTATGTATATATAGGAACTATTATTTTTTATAAAAGGCATTAAACGGTTTCTCTACAACTTTCCATTTGGCGATTTTGTCTATCATTGTCTTTTTGTCTCTATGAATGAGTTTTGCTTTCGTTTTCCACGTTCCGCAAACGTACCATGTATTCTCCATGGACTCGTAGGGTTCGTTTCCAAAGTTGAATACTAACACGGAACAAGGGGTGCGTTCATTGGGGGGAAATAATACCCAGTCTTCTATTGGTTCATAGTAGTTGGTGCAGGGGTGTTTACCGTGACACATTTGTATAGATTCATATCATAAGAATTATCCCAAGGATAAGCACATTTTAAACACCGACCAGTATTTATCATGAAATTGATTTAAAGTATATTCGTCATATTTATACAATATTAACAATATGACGGATAAAAGAATAAAAAACGATCAATGGTCCGTGAAACAACTTATAGCAAAAGTAGATAATGGAGAAATAATTAAACCAAAATTTCAGAGGAAAAAAAAATGGGACACCCTTCCAAAAAAAAATAGTTCGCCAAATGAATATGCGTATATTAAATTTCTATACGATACTGAAAATAGTGTTCATGCCATCACTTTTGGTCAGGAATCAAACTCTAAATGTGTATTTTATTCAAATATTGATGGGAATAATAGAATTAATGCTATTAAACACTTTATGGATAGACCATTTGAAATATTTAGTGAATATCTGACTGATTTAAAAATATACATTGATACACTTGATTTACAAGATGATGAGAAAATTGTATTAAAAACAATATTTGATGAACTTACTTACAATCAAATAATGAATTTTAAATATAATAAATATTTCAATGAAAATAATTTTGAAGATTTATATAATTCTAAGTTAAAAATACATAGGGATGATTTTGAACCTCATATAGAAAAAATACAAGAAAAATTAAGAGTTAATGGTAATGATAATTTTGACTCAACCGTTAAAATAAATGTAAATCTATTTGAAGGATATAATACTGATGAACTGTGTAAAACCTTTGAAGATATAAATAAATATAATAGTAAATTGACTGAAACAGAATTATTGGCTTGTCGTTTACATAACATTGGCAATTTTACTATTGATAATAAACCATTTGAAACTAAATTATATGTGTGTATAAAGGAATATTACGAACAAAAGTCAAATCAAGAAGTTTTAGATTGTTATGAATTTAAAGATGCAAATATGAATGCACATGATTTCATCGTTGGATTTCAAAATTTATGTAATAACAAATACAGTTTCATTGGTGCAACTGATGTAGATGGTCTGTCATTGTTCTTTAAATTATGGAAAGCATTACATAACAGTTTTACTGATACATTTACCACAAAAAATGTTAATGATTTTATTGAAAAAATGAATGATTCATGTGAAATTTTACAAGAAACTATATCTAATATATTTACTGATCATATTGATACTAAATTATTTCATAATACATGTCAAGATAAATTAAAGACTTTGAAAAAAAATAATTTGTTTATGCTAATTAGCAGTATTCTTGGATTCAAAACAAAAAACGAACAAAAAAGTATTATTATCAAACATCTAGAAAAATGTTTAATGTTTCATTTCTTTACAAGTGATATTAAAGAAAAAGATGTAAGAGAAGATTTAAAAAATAACGATTCAATTACATATAGAGCAGGCGGAGCTTTTATAGAAAATACTGTTAAAAAGTTATTATCCAACCCCGAGACTATTTCTAATAAATTAAGTATTGAATTGTTTAATAAATTGATAAATCAAGTGTTTAATGAATCAAATTCACCTCATGAAAGGAAACTAGATAATGGTGAAACTAAAAATGATAAACGGAGAAAAATGAAATTTTCTGAAAAAACACTTATGTTTTATTATTATAAAGAAAAAATACCTACTAATTTGTTAAATCATGAATTTAGTATTGAACATATTGCGCCTAATAGTTCAGAATGGGAGGGTGAATTAGACAAGGATAGAACTGGTAATTTGATTCCCATAATCTCAACTATTAATAGTCAAAGAGGGAATAAACATATAAATTCATATAAAGAAACAGAAAAAGGAAAAGGTTTTTGCGGATATATAAACGATATTATACCAGATGAACAGGTGTATAATAACATTATTCAACATTATGGAAAGAAGCCCTTTATAGTAAATAATAAAAAGTATAATGAAATGTGTGAAAATAATGAAAAAAAATATAAAGGAAATTTTATTAATTGTTTATTCAAATAAATTCGGCGTTTAAAAAGAAGTTCAAAGGTGCAAAATTACTTTAATGGCTACATAAAATCATTCGCATTGATGGCCTTATCGTCGATCCACACGTCGTAATGGGGCTTGCCCATGTTGATCGTATGGTATTTCACATCCCAGGATTCCAATTGGTTCACCGTGAAGTCATCCCAATTCTTTCCGGAGTTGGCACCGCGTGCGGTCCAGTAGTGCACTTCATGTCCTTCTTCATAGAGGCGGTTAAAAAGGGAAATCTTGTCCGTTCTGGGGACACACGACGTATACTCGCTGTTGGTTTTAGAGCAAATGGTGCCGTCAATATCTATCATATACTTGATTTTATTTACATTGTGGGTGATGTAAGACCGGCGATGAGCCACTTGTCGGAAGCCGTAGTGTTGATGATTAGAAAGCGCATACGCGCAATTCCATAAAAAGACACATAGAGCACTGGTACGAAACAACATGATTACCTCTTTGTTTATGTTGCTATTCTTTTTTTGAGAATTTGAGTTATTTTTTATTTATTCTACTAATTCAATCCTTTCGTATATACTCCACCAACGAAGGATTATCACAAATCACCCGCGCCGTTTTGGGACCTTTGCCCATATGATACTGGATGGTTTCCACCAATTCCTGGTAGCTATATTTGTAGGTCACAATGCCTGTCGTGGAGTTCCGGTCTAGTAATAGAGACAATACTTTCTGAATAATATCATCGTCTTTTTGGATGTAAAAAGGACTCCTATCTATGTAACAAGGGGCTCCGGATTGGATGATATTTTTGTATTTTGAAATGATTTCATTGTATTTGTCTTTTTTGTCTCCGTATACATAATCCGTAATGCGAATTTCTTCCGTGGGAATCGGGGATGCTTCGGTATGAATGGTTCGCGCGCAATGATTCACGTCGTTGCATGTGGCCACATAATCTTGGGGGTCGTGATTAAAACAAAAGGTATTATGGGAAATGTACCGATAAAGACAAATATATTTTTGAATATGATAACTCGAATTGAATTCATAGATATTTTCAAACCCATCTAACTTTTCCATAATATGGTTGTCTTTCATGTTGTATTTGATGTTGTTGACCACATGCGTGATGTTATGGCGCCCATAGAGTTCCTTCATTTTGTCTTTGTCCTTAATGTTATAATTGTAAAGAAAAATATCGGCTTCGTATAAATACATGTATTGGTCCATCTTATGTTTGATGCTGTCTTTCCATAGTTGATTTTGAAAACTATCTACAATGATAAAATGCGTGAAACTGTTTTCGATGATGAGGGCGTCTATGATTTCAAATCCGAACCAATTGTATCCACCGAGTATGAGTAGATTTTTGTGCATGATGTGGTTACAATATATCTATGATCGTGTACATATATTTAAATGGAAATAAAGATCATTCATTTTCAACTGTCAAATATCCGTGTCCAATGTCCCATTTAAAATCACCAAAACAATAATTTCTTTTCTTTTCTGAGGATTTAGTGTATTCAAAATTGACGTGGGGACGTAATCTATGGGAATTGTTGGTTTTTTTTACGATTTCTTTCACGCAAAGGCTTTTTTCGGTTAATATTTTACATCGTTCTACTTCGCCTTTATTATTGGAAGTTTTGTTTCCCATTACAATTTTATGGTCTTGGAACTCTCCATTCAAAATCCTGATCAAAATATTTTCTTTTATTTCATATTCCCTATAAGAACACTTCGTATATCCAATACCATTCATGGTAAGTATCGCATCAATATCATCATGAGTTACATCATAAAATATCTCCTTTTTAGCCCCGGGATTACAACGAAGACCCCTTGAATCTAGTTCACGATGAATAATCATTTCCGCATAAACGTCGTCTTCAACCTCCCAAAACATAAGGTTGTCAAGATAATATCTAGGATAGCAACATAAGGTTTCACTCGCTTCCGATTGGACGCGTTTTGACACATCTTTAGATCGTCCCAGTTTATAATTAAAACGAGATTGGTTACAAATTACTAACAGGTAAGGAGAAAGTCGCGAGCCATAAATCCCCCTCATATCGTTATCTGAAAATAACGATATAATGTTATCATAAACGCTATTTCAATTTTATTTGAAGAGCCGTTGAACGGTATATAAGAAAATTAATTCAATTCTCTCATATTTAATTAAAGAAAATGACAGTTATAGTATAATGTTTTCTAGTGATAGGGATTACTGGAAGAGATATTTTGATGATGAAAATAGAAACAAAGTACGCGAGTGGCAACCTATGTCGACGAAAACACATCCGTACTTAAAACGGGGAGGAGACACGATTGAGAACAACAGGATTGATTTTCTTACTAGAGAAGTAGGGACATATAAAAAATTATTGAAACAGGAAAAGCAATACAGAGACAAATTAATCATGGACTTACATCGGCTACAAAGTGAAAATAAAATCATGAGGATGAAATTAATCCGGATTAAAAAAGATGTATTGATCTAAATAATGATTTATTTTATTTGCATAATCTATACACAACATGCCTTTAAATGCTCGCAAAACGTCGCGTCGTAAAACACGCCGAGTCAACCGCAAACACAATCGTACCATAAAGAGACGAAGAAAACTACAAAACGGTCGCAAAAGGAGAAAGAATACAAAAGGCGGATGACAAAAGAAGAGATTTCCACTCGGGTTGTTATAACTCTCCCATGTGGAGAGAGAAATAGGTAGCATTATAGACAATGACGAACCAATTATCGGATTGAATAAGATTGGTTTTGACCCCTATATTGCGTAGAGAGTCATAGATACAAAACCGTATAGATATATATAGCATGAACGCCGAACAACAAGAAATATTGGACCAAATGATTAAAGAAAACGATACGCAAGACAATACGGGGAAAATCCGCGACTTAAAGCACAGTGCGAAGATTCGGCTGGACGTGTCAAAGATCCAAAACATCAAACGCCGATGTCGTTCCACCCAATTTAGCGTCCTTGACAAAGAAGCACAGGCCCAAGGATGCGGATTCTTATTCCAACACTACCCCAACATTTACAATAAGTTATTGAAAGGAGAAGTGGACATTAAGATCCTGTATCGCTTTTTAGATGAACTCGCCTCCATTGAAGATGGAAAGCAAAATCAACACGAAGCTTCTTATAAGATTGGCATGTTATTGAAAGAAATGTATATTGACAAACGCATTGACAATGATAAGGAACAACAGGAACCGACGTACAAGAAAAAGACATCCACTATGAGTTACGAAGACTTTAAGAAGAGTCAGGAAGGTAAATAAAATTGATTGAAAGTTAAATATAGTTTGTCTTCTCTAACTATATTCAATGAAAACCCTCATCATCGTAGAATCGCCATCCAAATGCAAGAAAATAGAGCACTATTTGGGGTCGGCCTATAAGGTAGTCGCATCCTACGGTCACTTTACGAAACTGGATTCCCTCGATCAAATCTCATTTGACACCTTTCAAATCGCCTATAAAGTAGACAAAACAAAGGTGTTGAAAACCATCAAAGAAGAAATCAAAAAGAGCAAGGACGTGATTTTGGCCACGGATGACGACCGTGAAGGGGAGGCCATTGCGTGGGCGCTGTGCATGTTTTGTAAACTGGATCTGCGAAAGACCAAGAAAATGGTGTTTCAAGAAATCACCAAAACTGCCCTATTGCGTGCGTTGGACAATCTGGGACACGTGAATATGGACCGCGTCAAGAGCCAACAAGCGAGACAAATTCTAGATATATATTTGGGATACAAGGTGAGTCCGTTACTGTGGAAATACGTGCAACACAAGTTATCCGCGGGGCGGTGTCAGACGCCGGCATTGCGACTCGTATACGAGAATCAAAAGGAATTGGAAAACATGTCGCAAGGTACCCACTTTATAGTAAAAGCCCAGTTTACGGATAAACGCGTGCCATTCCAGTGTAATACCCCCGTGGAAAAGGAACACATTGACACCTTTATGGAAAGACTGTCGTCGTCTCGCGATAAGACGTGGACTATTACTACCAAAAAGGAAAGACAAGTGAAAGAGAAACCTCCCACCATATTGATCACCAGTTCACTCCAACAAAAGGCCCACCAAGCCCTGCGTATGAGTCCCAAACAAACCATGAAATACGCGCAAGAATTATATGAAAACGGATTCATTACGTACATGCGGACGGATAGTGCGTGCTATTCCAAGGATTTCATATCATCCCTTCACAGTCACATACATCAGAACTATGGCGAGGCTTATGTGCATCCTCATTTGTCTTCTTTGGAACAAAACAAAAATAAAAACAAGGCCCAAGAAGCTCACGAGGGCATTCGTGTTTGTGATTTGAAAGTAGAAAAGAGTAATGTGAAGACAAACGCCGCAAACACCTTGTATCAATTTATATACAAACATACGATTCAATGTGGTATGAGCGACGCATTGTACCATGAAACCATCTTTGGTATACCTTATTATGATTCCTATGTATTCCAACACAAAGACAAACACTGTACGTTTCGCGGATGGACCTTATTGAACAACCCCCCGTCGGTTGTCTCCTTTGTCTCTTATTTGAATATACTTTATGAATCAGGTGGAACATCATCCTTTATGCTCCACTACGCACAAGCAGAGGAGACGTTGGCTCACAGCAAGTATCACTATCACGAAGCATCCTTGATTCAAAAACTGGAATCCCTCAACATCGGTCGCCCTTCTACGTATTCGTCCATTTTGAGTAGTATACTGGATAAGAAGTATGTGAACAAAACCAATGTGGAAGGCATGATGATGAACGTTGCCCAATACATTTACACCCGTGACGAGGGACTGAAAAAAGAGGAAAAGGAAAAACCCATGCAACAAGAGAAAAACAAACTAGTCATCACGCCCTTGGGTAAGCAAGTATGCGAGTTCTGCTATGAACACTTTGACGAAGTATTTCAATATGACTTTACGGAATACATGGAATCCTCTTTGGATCAAATTGAACGAAAGCAGTTGATTCAAGGAGACTTGTTGCGTTCCTATATTGAAAAGGTGGATGGATATGTGCAAGAGACAAAGACAAATTATCAAAACAACCCCGAAAAGGTCAACAAGGTGAAGGACCAGTCATTGCATTGCGGGAGTCATGAAGGCGAGCCCATGTACGTGAAAAACGGCAAGTTCGGATACTATTTATGTTTGGGGAAAAAAGACAAAATCAGTTTGAAAGAGTTTAACGCCTTTTCGTGGGAACAAAAGATCGCAACACAAGAGCCATTGAGTGACGAAGAACGGACTCATGTATTGACGTATATCGCGACACGAACCACCAAACGCAATGAGAATATATGCGTGGAATTGTCCTCGGCGTGCTCCATTCGCAAGAGCAAATACGGATTTTATATATTCTATCAACCCAAAAGCAAGAAGAAACCCCAATTTCTAAAATATAACGACGAGAAGGAAGACGACGAGGCAGTGCATCAAGAACGCGTGCAATGGATTGAAGACAAGGATAAGACTAAAATAACTCGTTATATCATGAAAAAATATAACATTACTATATAATAGACATCTTAATATGACACAACTAGAAACAATGGATCTCATTTACAATAAATT
>Ga0181417_1000498_pt1 | contig 12793 bp, 14 predicted proteins | sample 40SPOviralmetaG_FD_130142 | JGI IMG/M metagenome (GOLD analysis project Ga0181417, IMG submission 130142) | Marine viral communities from the oligotrophic San Pedro Time Series (SPOT) site, San Pedro Channel, CA, USA - 40 SPOT_SRF_2013-02-13 | ecosystem: Environmental > Aquatic > Marine > Strait...
ATCTACTTGAGCATTACTCTCAGCAGTATTTGCAGCAGTTTCGTATGATGCTAATTGCTCATCAGTTGGTTGTGCAATATCTAAATTCCATTCTTTGATATATGCACCATTACCATCGCTATCGTCTTGCAACATAACATCACTTGTAAAATCTACATTGCTTACACCATTAGCTTCGCAGTATGATTTTATTTTTGTACTTAATTGTGCCATAGTTTTACCTCCTTAATTTTATGTAATTAATTTATATCCTGAAAATGTTGAAGCTAAATCTGCTGTATTGTTTCCAAATAAATCTCTATTTGAAGATGCACCTATGTTTGTATAATGATAAACTTCTATGTAATCATTTTGTGCTAGTGTTGTTATAACTTCAGCAACTTCTGTATGGCTAGTTACTTGATTACCATATCTATACCTTTTACAATTTCTCAAAGCTGAGCCATTTTTATAAATTGAAGTCCAATTAGTTGTAGTTACACCCATTTGAACTAATACAGTCGCATTAAAATAATAAGTTCCAGCACTTGGTGCAGTGAATTTATCTGAAGCAAATGTGTTATCACTATCTATATTTTCTACATCCCAAGTAACTTTTGTATAAGTATCATTATTCATACCTTGAGTTGCACTTTTACTTACTGAAAACACTGGAGTATTAACACCACCAGCACCAGTTACAGTTCCTGTAAATGCGTAAGTGTCTGCTAGGTTCAGACTTTCAGATTGTATTTTTGTTATTGCCATAATTTATTTTCCTATTCTATAATTTTGTATGCTCCAAAAAGACTTTCATATACTGATGAACCTCCACCAAAATATGTTCCAGAACTTCCACCTACATGACCAAAAATTTCAATATAATCATTTACTGATAAATCCCAAACTTGTCCCATATATACATGTATTTCATTAAAAGTTTTATTTGGATATTGACTTATTCCTTGATACCTACTCATATCTGTTCCATTTAAATTAAACCAACCTAAACCACTTTCAAGAGCATTTGTACCAGCAGTAGAATCACACATAATTTGTGCATAAACAAAATATTTACCAGCAACAGAAACTGTCCATCTGTAATTAGTTGTATTATCATAATCAGAAGCAGTATCATAAACAACATTGTCAAATGCAACTTTAGTATCAGTATTATTTGATACTGATTGATCTGAATTTCTCTTAGCTAAAAAAGATGGAGTGTTAGTTCCACCAATTAAAGAAACATCTATTCTTTTTAAAACTCCAGCATCAGAAATTAATAATTCATCTGTTGAAGCTGGTGCAGTTGCTAATTCTGTTTGACCAGTAATTATAGATGCTGCTACTTGTGAGCTTCCAACAGAACCACTTGGCGGATTTACTGTCTGAACAGCTTTACCTAAATATACGCAGTACATATCATCTGAACTTGATGTTGCAGATGTTAATGTTAATGTAGTACCACTTGCTGTATATGCCGCCGTTGGCTCTTGCCTCACAAAATTTATAAACAAAGCTATTTCATTTTGATTAGAAACAGGATGATCTAAAGTGTACGAAGTAGTTGCACTTGTACTAAAGTCTTGTTTTTGAAAAGCACTAAATGCTTCAGCAGGTGTATTTCCTATATATGCCATTTTAATCCTATGTACTTATTGAATCAACAACTGATAGTATGCAATCAACAGCAGAAGCTGTATCTGATAATGCTTCAACACTATCACCTGATTGTAAAACTACTTTAGAGCCACCATCAATTAATTCTAAAGAACCACCAGCAGGTATCGGAGCATCTTTAATTAAATAATAACTTGTGCTACTATTTTTTACAGTAGCATCTACAGTTACTGCTGATGTTGATTTGTTAGCAAAACGCATCCCAATGATTGCGTCATCACTATTAGCAGCAGCTCTTATTTCAGTTGCAGAAGTTCCAACATTTTGTTTTAAAACTCTTTCAAAATCTTGTGCCATCTATTTTTTCTCCTTTGTTTTCATTTAAAGTGCAATCGCCATTGCTACAGCAAATCCAGCACTAGCTGCACTAGAATTTGCGTCAACTAAAGTAACAATTCTTGATAATGCTGCTTTTCTATTAGTACCACCAGCACCATCATCTACAATAATTAAATCAGATGTTGTTAAGTCTGCACCTATATCAGTTCCACCATCAATATCAATAGCAGCTACTGGTAAAGTTCCAGAATCTCCAGTACCAATCAAAGTTCCTGTATTATTTGGTAATGTTAAAACTGCTGAACTAGCTGCTGAGTGTGGAGCTGCTTGTAAAGTTTGTGCATGAGCATTTGAAGACTCACAGTAAAATTTAACTTTAGAAACATTACCAGTTCCTGTTTTAATTTCTACTAAACCATCAGTAACAGCCACACCACCTGATGAACCATCACCATCTAATAATACTTTACCTGTTCCATTTGGTAATACAGATATATTACCATTAGATACTGATACAATATCAGAAATAACTGGTGATGTTAAAGTTTTGTTTGTTAGTGTTTGAACACCATTTAAAGTTACATCACCAACATTAGATGGTGTAACAACTGTAAATACAATATTTACTGATCCAATAGAACCAGAGTTATCAGTCGTACATAAAAATATTTTATCAGCATTAGATGAACCTTCTTGAACAATAACTAATTGTCCTGCTAGTTCTGCAACAGTATCGTAGTCAGTATCTCTTGTAGCAGTACCTGAAGCTACAACATTATAGATACCATTTTCAGTAGCATCTGTTTGATCTTTTACTAAAACTTTATTTCCTGTAGCAAGTGTAATACCATCTAAAGTATCACCATTTTCTAAAGCATTTGATAAATTAATATTTGCTGTTGTTGCAACTCTTGTAATAATTCTTGTTTTTAATCCTGTAACTAAATTATCAACATAATTTTTTGTTGCTGCATCTGAACTTGCTGAAGGAGCTCCAAGACCTGTAATTGTACCACCAGATATGGCTACACTGTTTGCAGCTTGTGTTGATATAGTTCCTAGTCCTAGTGATGCTCTTGCAGTTGATCCTGCTTCTGCAACCCAAGTTGAACCACTACCAACAATAAAATTACCATCTGCATTTGATAGACCGCCTATTGTATTTAAGTTTGCATTTGATGCACCTTTGGCATCTAGTTGTGTTTGAATATTTGAACTAACACCATTTAAAAAACCAAATTCTGTATTTGAAATTGTACCATCATGTATTTTTGTAGCATCTATTGCTGCACTTGCATTGATGTCTGCATTAACAATAGCACCATCATTTATTTTTGCAGATGTGATTGCACTGTCTGCTATCTTTGCAGTAGTGATTTGTGAATCTGCTATGTGTGCAGTGTCTATACTTCCATCAACATAATGTTCTGAGTTGATACTATCATCAGCTATTTTAGTTCCATCAACTGCATCAGCAGCAATCTTAGCTGTTGTAACATTTGCATCTGTAATTTTAGCAGTTGTAATTTGTGCGTCTGCAATGTGAGCTGTGTCTATTGAACCATCTACATAGTGTTCACTGTTAATACTGTCGTCTGCAATTTTAGTTCCATTAACAGCATCTGCTGCAATCTTTGCAGTTGTAATAGCACTATCACTTATATTTGATGTACCAATAATTTCTGTTGGTATAGATGAATTTGTTTTTGATAAAGCACCAATGTAAACATGAGTGATTGCTTCATTAGCAAGTGATCCACTATCCCAAGTTACATTGACTGTTGTGTTTGTAGAAAATGTTGAACTAGCAATCGTTCCAAAAATTGTTCCTGGAGTTGTTGCAGTTAATTTAATTCTTCTTCCTGCATGATAAATTGAAGTAACATCTACACCAGCTATTGTAAAAGAAGTTGCTGATGCGTAAGCAGCAGTAAAAGCTCCATCACCATCACCATATTCAATCCATTGTGCATCGTTAAACCAATCTCTAGTATTTTTCATCAATGCTCTGATGGCATTGTTTAGATTTGAAGGTAACATTCCTTCTGCTGTTGAAATACCATTTAGTGATGTGTTGTTAGCTTGTGTGGTTGAATAATCTTTAATATTAGTTGGCATCTAATCTCCTATGAACCATGCGAAAATTTTATCGCTTTCTTTGTTACGATCATTAATTAATGTATTAATAGCTTCTTCAATTTGTCTTTGAAAGAACTCTTGAGTTTCAAAACTATATCTAACATTATCTATATCAGTTTTTTCTGTCATCTCAATCCTATTCTTGATGCAATTAAATCAACACCTTGAGCATGAGTCCAAACAGATCCTGAAGGTGTCGTTACTTTAATTTTAAAATATCTACCTGATTGTCTAACTGGATTATCTCCACTAGCCACCATAGATGATGATGAAGATTCTGTTGCTGTATCTGCTAATCTTTCCTTACTACTAATAGTAACTGTAGATGTAGCATCAACAATCGGTCTAATATTGGTTATACTACTTCTATGTCCTGGAAACAACTCTAATTCTCTAGTTTCTAAAGTTCCTTCATTTTCAGTACCTGAGAAAATAGCAGCTTTAAAATCACTATCTATTGCACCTAGATATAACTGACCACCATTCCAAAAGTCAGTATCTAAAGCAATATTAATAGCATCTAAGTTTTCTGAAATAATATCCATTAATTCTACAGTGTAAGCACCTACAAACTGAGAAAAGATTGTACTAGCACTAGCATCTGCTGTTGACCATTTTTGCGTAGCATAATTATAAATAATTACTTTATCACATATACCAGTTGTATTGGCAGTATTAGAAGCTGATGGATATAACCACATAGCAAGTTGATTAAATGGATCAACTGCTGCACATATTCTATCACTAAATGCTTTGTTTAAATCTGTATCAAAAAATCTATTAACTTTTTCTGCACCGATTGAAATAACTTGATCTCCATTTAATTCATAGAAACCATCGTCTGCATAAAAGAATACTCTACGATTATCTTGGCAAACAGTTCTTCCTAATACTGCACCTCTATTAGGTGAGATTACTGATAATCTAAATACAGTTGCACCACCCACATAGTCCATACGAATTATTTGGTTTTGTCTGAACACATATCCTATCTCACCAGAAGTTATGTGAGTTATCTGTCCACCTGAACCAGGTAAGTCTTGTAAGTCAGATTGTTTAGTTCCAGGTTGCCAAGTTGTTAAGTCATTAATACCTGACCATTGAATTCTATTTGAATTGTTTGTGTGGTTTCCTGTTACAAAAAAATCCCTAACTACACCTGAAACTTTGAATACAGGAACTGTACCACTTGTTCCTATACTAGATAGATTTGCAAAATTAGTTGATGTACCCATTTGATAATATTGTGGTGCATCTTTACCATTACTAGCAACAACAAATTGTCCAAATTGTGTAAAAGTAAAATAGTCTGTATCAGTTCCTGTTAGACTAGATTTTCTTGAAGTAAATGTACCACCATCAAGTTGAAAAATATCTGTATTGTTTGCAACGAAGTTAAATACATTATTTGAGTTATCTCTAAAAGAACCTGCACCTCTACTGTTTGCACCAATATTGTTTGATGAATAAGCAACTAATGAAGGAAATCGTTTGTAAGATTGTCTTGCAAAGTAAACATTGTTAGCTGTGTTCGCACCTGGATTTAAATACTCAGGTTGATCTGGTAGCCATTCTCCAAAAGGTATTTGCATTGTTCTCCTATTGGTTATTGTTTGTTACTGCAAATGATCTTTCATTGAAAGAACCAGCTATTGTTACATCACCTCTTTGTTGTAAAGGTGCATTACCATATTGATCTTCTCTGTCGTTTCTTTCAAGTCTTTCAAGTGCTGTTGTGTACATTCCTTGCCATTGTTGAAGTCTTGCAGGTTCTATACCACCTAAAAAATTAGCAGCATGATATAACGAACCATATAAATAAATAGCTGGGTGATGTGTTAAAATATAATTTGATGTATTTGAATCTGATAGAGCTGCAAACTTAGCATAATAATTTAATGTTCCTGTGTATGCAGCAGCAGGAGTTGGTGCAAATCTAAAATTATCTCCTAGTATAGTATAAGTTGATGGCATTCCAGATGTAGAACTACCTTTGATTTGATCCATTTGAGCTGGAGTAATATATTTCAAAGCATACTTTGTACCACCTTCAGTAATAAAAAAATCTCTTACTTGTAAAAAATCAGCAGGTATAGATTCTGTTTCCGAATCAATAGTAATAGAAGTAGATGTAATCATCTTTCTAATTCTAAGTTTTGAGTTTAAATCTGCTTCTGTTAATACGATAAAGTCATCAGCTATTTCTGATGTTAAGTCTGATCTGTTTAGCCAGTTTGCGATAGATGTTTTTAGTGCTGAATAACTACTTAGTGCCATTATAAATTACCTTCTGCGGTTTTAAAATATTTAAATTCATTTGAATTTAATTTTTTTTTTAATATTTGTTTTTGTACTTCTTTTGGAAGACCGAACCAATTATTAGTACCATTATACTCATTCGCCCAAACAGATAAAGCTAAAGTTGGAATACTAGCCACTCTTTTCATATCTCTTGATTTAGAATAGCCATCATTAAGATTATATAATCTTTTATTGTGTTCAATATGTGGATTTATATTAACTTCTTCTTTAGTAACAATTTTGCCATCCATCTCATCTTTGAGATATGTGGTTTTTTGTAATCCATCAATTGTTATGTCTTTTTTCATCTGCCTTGACCTTTATATCTTTTTTGTTTCTTTTGTCGTTTCTCATTTTTGTTCTGAGATTTTTTGTGTTTGCCAGGTCTTTTTCTAGGCTTTGGTCTTGGAACAAAATGAACAAACTTTTGTCTAGCCACTAAGCACTCATTTCAGTGACATATACATTTGTAGATGAACCATGAAATACTGCAATTTTTTCTCCAGGTGAAACTTTGAATATTTCTATTTCACCAGATGGTAGTAAAGCTGATGTTGCACTTGCTGTAGGTGAAGCACCTAAAACAAAGTGACAATTAGCATCTCCAACCACTCTTATGTATTCAGTTTGTGAACCAAATGCAGCAGAAGCTGTTGAAGAATTATTAGTATTAAGTTTCTGAGTAGTTCCAGGTCTTAACGCATAGTTATAACTCATATTTTTCTCCTATTAGGTAGAGGGGAAATACCGCTAGGCAAGATCCCCTCAAGTGTTTATTATCTTCTTATAACAAATGTCACAAGTAATTTTTTAGCTCCAGTAGAACCACCATCAGTAATCATTTCGATAGTTCCATCTTCTTCTACTCTGTTCAAAGCAGTAGGTTCAGCAGAATCTACAGTACCAGCAGCAGAGCCAGAGTGAGCAACAGTTATGCCACCACCAGTTATAGCAGTGCCACCTATTTCAAAACTTATTGCAGCATTGCCTCCAGAGATAGCTCCTTGTAAAGCAGTAATAATTTTAATTATTTTACCACCATCAGGTACTGCAACAAAAGTTGATGAAGCTGTAGATATATCTTCAATCTCAGCAGTTATAAAGTAATCGTTTAATGTTCTCATTTTTTATCCTTTTTATTTGCTTCGTTCCGACTTTAAATCTTCAAAGACCAAACAAAATTGTTAATTAAAATGATGGGGGATTACTCCCCCACCAAAACTATTTATTATGATGTAGTTAGATCGTAAACAGCACCACTTGCAGCTTCGTTTCTTGACTCAAGAGTGTACTCTGCAACCATAAATCTCTGATCTGCGTCAGCAGTCTGAGCTGGTGTTTGTAGAGCAAAATCTCTTAAGAAAGCAACAGCGAAGTAGTCCATCTCTAATACTAACGCATCTTGACCTTTTTTAGCAGCAGTTGAGTTAGCACCTCTGATGAATCTGTTTGGAGCAACTTGTAATGTTCCAAAGTCTGACTCATATACGTCAATAGAAGTAACTAATCTTCTGTCTTCTGCTTGGTCAAATCTAGTTGAACCACCAGTAAAGCCAGATAGCTTCTGTTTGTTGAAAGCACCAACCATAATCATGTTTGGGTTTCCACCAGCATCGAAGCATGATCTCAATACAGTTTTCAACTGATCTTCAGTGAAAGCTCTTTGAGTACCATCAGTTCTTGCAGCACCGCCACCTGAACCTGATCCACCAGCACCTGCACTTACGTTTGATGAAATCCAAGTTTGAACTCCACCAGATTTTCTTGCAGTTGTAGCATTACCAGCCGCAGCAGCTACGTTTGATAAAAGAGCAGTTTCCATATCTCTTTTTAATTCTTTCGCAGATTTTGCTACTTGGTAAGCTAACTCATTATTTCTACCAGCAGATGTTACAGCATCATTTGTACCTGATACTTGGATCGCTTTTGTAGAAATCTGAGTGTGGTTTGTTAGTTTAGTTGTTGCACTCAATGTTGGGTACGAAATACTTGCACCCTCAACAGCAGCATTAGCAGCAACGTCAGCTAATGAATCTGTTTGCCATTGGTGTGATGTGTTTGTTGCTTGTGTCTTAGCAACACCAGACATAAAAGGAGTTTCTGTTGGAGCTATTGAATAAATAATATCTGCCAAATCTTCTCTTATGCCGACTGTTTGGTATGTTTGAAATACAGCCATTGTTTATCTCCTTGTTAGGTTATTGTTTATAAATAACGAAGTAGAAGGTCTGTTGCATCTTTTGGATTACCAGACTTCTTCGCGGTCTTGATTTGATTCAACCTAGACTTAGAGTTTAATTCTTCTTTTGTACTTTTAATGCCTGACTTAACAAACTTAGTTGGTTTAACTTTTTTAGAAACTAAACCAGGTTTAACTGATTTAGATTTATTATAGTTCATACCATCCATAATCACATCGAAATATCTTGAGTCATAAATTCTAGCGACATCTTCATTTGAAAATCCCTTAGAACTTAAATAGTTCATAATATTCGATTTCACTGTAGTACCCTTGATAGGATCAGCAATCTCAGGATGTTTTAAGTGAAGTTTTTTTTGTTCTTCTCTTAGTATTTCCTGAAACTGAGCTTGTTGATGATCTCTCAGTTTTTGCTGTGCTTGTTGTATCGTATTTTTTCGTTTCTGAATTCTACGATCAACCTTAGCAGCTTCAGTTGGATCTTCCTCCCAAAGAGCATCTAACTCTTTAGAATTCATATCATTGTTAATTTCAGCATTCAAAGTAGCGACTAAAGAATTTAAATCTTCCATCTTTGTTGAATACTGTTTATTCAGACGATCCTCCTCAGCTCTTAGCTCTCTTTTCTCAATCGCTAGTTCTTCGGTCTTTCGTCTATAGTCGGCATCTTTTTGATAACCTGCTTTTAATTCTTCAAGGTCAACATCAATCTTTTCACCATTTACTATTACTTGGTGTAGATCGGTTTCTTGTTCTTCAATCGCATTTGAATCTTCAGATGCTTCTTCTTCTACTGCAACTTCTTGAGTTTCCTCTTGTTGAGTTTCAGCTTGTTGTTCAACCTCAGTTTCTGTTTCTGCTTTCGCTTCTACTTCTTCTTTTGGTTCAACTGGTGCAGCTTCTTTTTGTGGTTTTTTGATAACACCTTTGGTGTCCATCAAACCTTCAATAGACTTTGCAGCACCTTGTACTGAATCATTGTTCAGTAATGGGTTTGTGTTAGACATTTAAGTCCTCCTATGGTTAAGCTGTCATTTAGACTTGGCTTATTTTAACTATATAGTTAAAATTTTGTGTTTTGTTGTTGTTTTCTAAAATCTTCTAATTGTTTTTGAGCCAGTTTCCCTGTTTCAATAACAGTTTGAAGATGTTGTTCGACTTTTCCAACAACATTGTAGGCAATCCAAAGTTTTTCTCTGGTATCACTCTCTTTAGCACCTGTTTTTTCTAACAGTGCCTCAGAATAAAGTTTTTTTAGAGATTCTATTGCCTCTACAAAAATTTTATTCTCTAGTACCTGCTTGGCTTGGTGGGATCGGCTGACTTCCAGCGACCTCTCCGCCTGATCTTTGGTTTCCATTTAATCCTTGTACTTGTTGGCTGAACATATTAGTTGATTTTGTGGCTTGTTCAAGAATTTTGTTTTCTCCTGCCATCATCATCTTGTCTAAATCTGCATCAGCTTTAATTTTTGCAGTATCTAACTGAGTATTATATTTTAATGCCATCTCTTTTATCTTCGCTTCAAAGTCTAAAGCCATTTGTTGAGTTTTTTGTTGCAGTTCTTGAGCTTGTAATTCTAAATCAGCAATTTTTCTCTTATTCTCAGCATCAATTCTTGTAAATTCTATCTTCTCAATTGGTGTTAGAGGTGGTGGAGCAGGTGGAGGCATCATTTGTTTACCAACATCAGGGTTTACAAAATAGCTTTCGATGTTTTTTAGACCTGCATTCTCAATAATTTTAGATAAAGTGTTATACATATTCTTTAAAGTTACCATTGGCATCTCTTTTCCGCCTTGTAATTGGAATGCTTGAAGCTGTCTTTCTAAAATTGAGTTTAAAACTATTAATTGTTGCTCTTTTGAACCTGTACCTAAGCCAACAACGATTGAAATATTAAATCTATCTTTCCACTCAGTAGGTTTTACAGGAACATACTGATTGTTTATCATTACAATTCTTTCTTTGTCCTGATATTTTACCATCAGTTCAAATATTTTTTTAAATAAATCTTTAACACCAGTTTCGGCAAAGATTCTTGCAATCAATTCTGATCGCATTTGAGTTTGCGTCATTAACGCATTTACACCTGTTGCGGTTTTAGCATTGAGAGTGTCTGGATCTAAACCTTGACTTTGTTTAGTAACACCAGTTCTCACCTCCCTAACACTATCAAGATATGTTAGTAAAGGAAAGGCTTGTTGTGAAATTGGTTGAGCTTGTAATGGCTGCATCACTTGGTTCGGTGGTTGCTTAGTTCTTACCACACCACCAGGTCTAGTTGTTAATAAGTCATCCATATTAACCATACCATCCATAATCGCTACTCTGTTATTATTTGTTAGATACATATTATCCAACACTTGACGCATTACAGTTGATTTCATTAATTGTATGTCTTCAACTAATTCTGAAATTGATCTACCATAAAATCTATGTGGCATAGGAATTGGTGTTACAGTTACAAATGGAATATCATCACAAGGCATATTTTCTAAAATCATAGAACCACTATCACCTGCTGATACAATTCTTCTAAGTTCCGCAATACCATCTTCATCGTCATCATAACGAACATAAGACTCATAGATCAAAACTTTTTCTGTAGATTTATCTGTTGCACTATCAACAGGAAACTCATCAATATTTCTTTGTCTTGTAATTTCTTCAGTGTTGTAAATATCTTCTTCTGATGTAGGTAGGTTATTAACTTCTTCTTCATCATAACCCATCGCCACCAAGTCTGATCTTGACATTAAAACTTTATGAGAAACAAAGTCTGCGTCTTCGATTGATTTTGCGTTTCGGTCTATCAAGAATTCTTCAGGTGGCACAGATTCGATTTTGATTTTGCCATTCATTGAAGTTCTTTTAATTTTACAATTATATAAATTAAAATCTGGTTTCTCTACTTGCGAAACATCTACTCCTTGAGCTTCGTATTGTTCTAATAATTTTTCATAAGCATCTTTAGCTTTTTCATCTTCGTAAACTTCTTCTTCTAAAACTTCTATTTCATTGTAGGTATCTTCTAAGGCATCCTTTTCAGCTTTGGTTAAATTTTTATAAGTTTCATGTTCAACCTTTTCGCTTTCGTCATAATAAATTTTTAAGAAACCATTTTTTTCAATTAGTGCGTCTTTGAAAAAATTATAAAGTAATTGGAAACCATTGTTGTCTTTGTAGAAAACATGATTGAGATAAGCAGTTGCTTGTTCGGCAAGAGGTACATCTTCGCCTGTTACAGGTTCGCAACGAACTACTTTTTCGGATGCAGTAAATACTCTTAATAAATTTGGTAACAAACTTTCAACAGTGTCAGCAACATCGGTTGATACTACTTGTGATCTACCATCTATTTCAGTTCCAAGTTTGTCGCCTAAATAATATTCTAAAGATTTTCTTCTGGATTGAGAAAGATTACCTCCCAAGTAACCTAACGCATTTTCAATTTGATTTGAAAGTAAACTTCGTAATTTAGGATCTGATAATTCTATGATTTTTTTTGCCATATTAAACTATATAATTCGTATCTACTCTTATCGGTTTAGACCAGTCGGATCTTTCAACAGGTTCTACGATTGCACCATATCGAACAGAGTCGCAAAAGTGTGATGCCCAGTTGTGTAAGGGTTTGTTTCTAAAACAATTATTTTTTTCATCCCATCGTTTGCAGTACGATTTTAATGCCTCAATTAACTTTTTGCAATTACTTTTATGAAAGTAACACTTCGGCAACATTCGTCTAACTTGCTCAATACCATCTTCTACACTAAGTTTAGGTGCGATGTCAAACTCTAACCCCATTTCCTTAGCTGTTTCCCACCTAGACTTATTCGTACCTATTTCTCTAACTCTAATATCATGGGGAGCTATATGCTTAGAATAGGTATAATTTTTTTCATCTATTACATTTAGGTAATGCTCTAATCCTTCACCTGAGTTTTCATAACAATCAATAATCCGAACCTCATCACCATGTCGTTGAGCAAAGGTTATGACAGTGCTATCGTTCATTCCTAAATCCCACCATGTTTCTACCTCTAGGTCAGGCTCAATGTCGAAATCTGTAATTCTATCTTTTTGCTCTAACTCCTCTATAGCCTTGCCGAAATAAGAACCTGAGATTCCAGCTTGGAATGAGCATTCAAATTCTTGAGCATAACTTTCTGGCGACATTGTTTGTTTCGCAGCATCTAATTCTTCTTGAGC
>Ga0181417_1000500_pt1 | contig 12784 bp, 14 predicted proteins | sample 40SPOviralmetaG_FD_130142 | JGI IMG/M metagenome (GOLD analysis project Ga0181417, IMG submission 130142) | Marine viral communities from the oligotrophic San Pedro Time Series (SPOT) site, San Pedro Channel, CA, USA - 40 SPOT_SRF_2013-02-13 | ecosystem: Environmental > Aquatic > Marine > Strait...
GTTACATCCTAAACCAGAGCAACCAGATAACGTGGTTGATATAAAAGATAATATAGGCGAACGCATGGAATCTGTGTATGAATGGCGTAAACATGCCAGGCTACAACAGTTCATGATGATGTTACATGATTCTAAGAACAACGGACCTGGACAGGGAGAACGTAATGGAATGATGGATTCGTTTAACAGTGGAGAAGTGCTCATGCTTACAAAAGATGATGTGCTTATGCTAAAAGAACGTGTAGAGAAAGAAGACTTACCTTTTTGTCCAGACGGTTTTTTCTGGGGACATCAGTTCCAAGAAGAGTCGGTCAAAGAGTACAAAGAACAAGACCTTAAGTTTTGTGAAGATGCACTCAAGTGGCTCGATGAAGGTAAAGAAATATGGTACGAGTGTTCGTGGTAAATTACTAGGAGGTAATAATGCATACAATTAATCCAATCAAACTCAAAGACGAGTTAAAAGACTGTATCCATGCTGGCTATCCAGCAATGATATGGGGTGGGCCAGGCATTGGCAAATCAGATATACCTGCACAGGTTGCACAAGAACTCAATATTAAGCTTATTGATTTTCGTGCTAACTTGTTCGACCCTGTCGATGTGCGTGGTATTCCATATATTAAACAGTTGAAAGAAACTGGCAAACGCTTCACTTCGTGGGCTATACCAGATGTGTTTCCAATTGTTGAGCGTGACGGAGACCGTGGCTTGTTGTTTATCGACGAGTTACCAACTGCACCACCAGCAACGCAAAATGCTTTTCTACAACTGTTGCTCAACAGAGCCATCGGTGAATACGTATTGCCTGCTGGCTGGCAAATCATTTGTGCTGGCAACAGACTGACTGACGCAGCATCTGTTTATCAAATGCCAAGTCCAGTTCGTAACAGGCTTGCTCACTATGAGCTCGAGCCAACGTTGGACGACTGGGTACAATGGGCCTACCAAAACAACATCGATGCAGATGTTATCTCGTTTATACAATACAGACCTAACTTGTTGTCTGCATTCAACGCAGATGAATACGCTTTTCCAACGCCACGTGCGTGGTCAATGGTCAGCAAAAAAATGTCAAAAGCTAACACGGATCCAGAACGTTTGTTCTTCGGTGTGTCATCACTAGTCGGTGATGGTCCAGCTGGCGAGTTTGTTGCATTCAAAGAAATTGCTAACAAGCTACCTGATATTGACGTGTTGCTCAAAGATCCATCTACGTACAAGAAAGACGACAACCCAGCGTTGTTGTACGCCTTGGCTACTGCGGTTGCTACTAGAGCACAAGACGACAGGATGGAAAATATTATGAAGCTAAACAACAAGTTACCAGTAGAGTTTCAGGTTGTATTAGTCAAAGGTTGTTTGGCCAAAGACAGACAACTCAAGTCACACAACGATGTGCGTAAGTGGATCGTTGACAATGCTAATGTTGTTTTATAGGAGGTTATATGAAAACAGTTAGACTATCTAGAAATTTGCAGGACGACATCAGACGTTCTGCAGAAGCTAAGTATAAAAATGCCAATCCAGAAAAAGAGTATCCGCAAGACGGGTACTCTGTAATGCAAAGACTTGGCGTTATTGACAAAACCCAACGTACTAAAAAGATGTTTGCAGACATATGGGACAGAACTCTGCCTATGCAAAATGTAGACAACATACAGCTACGTTCAGAAGCTGTTGAAGATGACGACGACGGTGAAGGTAATCCTTACACACGTAATTTATCCTACACATTGCGTTGTCCACCAACAGACGTGCCTAAGTTTCTATGTTATTACGACGAGTTAAGACTTGACGTACCATGTGATGACCCAACAATTGTTGAGTGCATGGCCATAGAAAATTACAACAGCGATCTTAGACAAAAGAAACGTAACTATGTTAGACAGCTAGAAGATGTCATGTACAAATTTAGTACGCTAAATCAGTTACTTAAGGCCGCTCCGTACATCAAAGACCTGGTCCCTCAAGACAAAGTCACGAAAATGTATGAGAAAGACGACAGATCAGGCAGGCGTGCAGAGCTTGCAGAAGTTGCAGACTCTGAATTGCAAGAGTTACGTGAAGTATTATTAGAAGACGCATTATTAGGAGATGACTAATGGACTATGACCCAGATTATGACATATCAATCGATGAGGAGATGACATGAATCCAGCATTTACAAAAGCTAGGTCAAGACTTATTCTTGACAACCCATTCTTCGGCACGTTGTGTCTCAGGCAAACGCCTACTGAGTGGGACGAGCCAACTGGCGCAGTAGACGGTAAACATTTGTTTTACAACGTCAAATGGTTCGAGAAACTAACAGAAATGGAACGTGTAGGTTTCCTGGCGCACGAAGTTATGCACCTAGTTCTTATGCATCACACACGTAGACAAGAACGCAACGGTCACAAATGGAACGTTGCAGCTGACTACGCAATTAACAATCATTTGATTGCAGAAGGTTTTATTCTGCCGAAAGGCGGTCTGGTGGATGACCAGTACACAGACATGACCACAGAAGCTATCTACAACATGCTACCTGAACCTCCTCAGGGCTGGGACGCAGTGTACAAAGATAGCGGTGGTTGTGGTGGCGTGCTGGATCATCCCGATTCTGACGGTACGAACGGTACAAAAAGTGCTATCGAAGCTGACTTGCAAGTTGCAGTCAACCAAGCAGCAGAAGCTGCCAAAGCACAAGGTAAACTGTCTGGCAACATGCAATCTTTAGTATCAGATATTACAGAACCAAAAGTCGACTGGAAACAAGTGTTAGCTAGATTCTTACGTGCTAACAACAAATCTGACTTTACATGGACTCGTCCTAATAGACGATTTATTGGTCAAGGTATGTACTTACCTAGTCTACACAATCCGTGTCTCGAAGAAATTGCAATTGCAGTAGACACATCTGGTTCTATATCAGATGACGAGCTAACGCAATTTACCAGCGAAGCTTCGTACATACTGCACGAGCTCAATCCTGAGCGAGTACAGTTCATACAATGTGACACTAAAGTACAAGACGCATGTGAGTATACGCGTGAGTCGCTACCACTCAAAGTTACATACCAAGGTCGCGGTGGCACGCTTATTGGCCCAGTAATTGATTACGTTAATGAGCATCATCCTGGTGTTGCTGCTCTTGTGTATCTTACTGACCTAGAAGTCAGCCAAGACGACTTTGGAGACAAACCGCACTATCCAGTGTTATTTATATCAACTAACCAAGAGGAGGCTCCCTATGGAGAAGTTATTAAAATGTAAGCAATACGTCCAAGAATTTGGCGTGTCTGTGTTGACCGGCACAGCAATATTGTTTTTGTTATTCGGTCTTGCTACGAGTATTCATTACTCGCTAGTGTTGCTCGGTGTCGGGGTCGGCCTCGGGTGTATATTTTATTTATTATGGAGAATTATCTAATGGCTAATATAGTTGGCACAATTACCACAGCAATGTGGATTTTAATAGAACTTATTCAGTTCGCATATATGGCTTATCTTGCATGGCAAAGGAGGAATGATGTTACTAGTAGGCATACTCAGCGCGCTAGGACTGCTTTTGCTGGCGCTTAAAGCAGGTGGTCGTAAGACCATCGGCAACGACATCTTTGTAGATGTCTTAATTACAGTTACGCTAATGGTGTGTTTCTACGGCACCTTCAGCGGCATGGCTGCTGCCATGGTAGGCGGTCTCTGTGCTTCTATCGTCTTGTTTATACTCAAGAAAACTATGACGCATGAAAAACTGGTAGTAGAAAAACAAAAAGTAGAACTGCCTCTAGGTATGAAGATTATCAGACCTAGAGTGCGTTGGAAAACAATACACCCAAGGAGGAAATATGGCTAGTGTACAAATGTCACAAACACTACGTGACCAAATAACAGAAAATTATAAAAAACAACTGTACAGTGCGTATCGACAAACACACGATGTACAGCCAGCAATAGACACAATTACGCAAGGAATCATGGACAACGATCCTGAATTTACAGCATTGTGTAAACTGCAAGAGGATTACAAAGATGTTATCGGTATGGTTAAAACCAGATACAGCGACGGTCGGAGTTATTATGGCAATGACAAAGTATCTGACTATATTGTAAACCCTAGTACTACTTTAGGTCTTATCTGTAATCCAGATAGACCCATTCTTGAACATGGCACTTATATTACTCAGTGGCATATGGCTTACAAAGATGAATATAGTAGCGATTTAGGAAAAATGAAAAAACCTTCTGATAATTTTCTTGAAGGTGACATACCTGTACAATTAACAGATTTGCATCCTTATTATGCACCAACAAAACTAAGTATTGAGTATCACAGAGGTTGGCACAAACAACACTATGCTCCGCATGTAGACGGCACAGCTATTATAGTTAGTGACCCTGTACTTTGCGCTCACTTAGCACCGATAGGTGAAATAGAAATAAAAGTTGGCAAAGATGTTGCAACTTTTGAAGAGTATATAGCTAAAATTACTACGCTTAAAAGATTTATTGACGAATGGCCAGGTGGCAAAGGTTTAGTACCAGATGAGTACTTACAGCGTATGCTTACTAAGAAAGTACCAAGTCAAGCTAATCGTATGACACCAGATCAAGTAATACCTGACGAGTTGAAAGAACAAATGAATGAGGTATTATTAACTAACAAACTAATGGGGGATGATTAATGAACGTACAAGAAAAAATATGGGAATACAATCCGCAATATTCTTACGTAGCAAACATGCACAGTTGGCGAGAAGCCGCCAACTTTGAACGTAAGACCTACGGTGAGAAAATACTCACTGAAGACCAAGCAGAAATGAAATTCCAAGAATATTACCCAAGGAGTGAATATGGGCAGACTTAAATCAGCTATGATGGATGTAGGCGAAGATGCTATGGATATAGGAATATCAGCTGCATCTGTTAAACATCATCTAAGCGAAGAAGATATAAAATTATGTATATTACTTGCTTGTGGCTATCAAGGCGACTGGGAACAGTTTGTTGAAGAAGGTCATATGCAAGGTCCAATCATACATTAACAGTTTGACTCTCTTAACGAAAAGCCACCCAACGTACGCAGTGCCTCGAGGCTGATGTAAGGTTAAATAGATGCGTCCTTATCGACGTGGTGGAGATAGAGAGTCATTTAGTTTCGCGAGAAGGGGTTACACCAGAAAAAACCAGACTAGAGTGTGTAATCAAATAGTCTAAGCAGGTCGCACCTGCGATGCACATTGTTCCCCGCCTTTGAACATGCCAAGGAGTGGCATTAGTATAGCCCAAGTTTCGGTGTCCCGTCTTGGGCTATGCGCTTTAATTTACGATACGTAAATCCACATTTCTAGCGTACCAGAAGCTACGTCACCAGCAGGAGCTACTTCACAGATGATATCAATTGTATCGTCTGCAGAGTAAGTCACAGGTGCTAAGTCAGCATCTGAATGATCCACGCCACTAGTTTGTCCAATGTTAGATGCAGCAATGTATTTATCTTGGTCACTACCATCTCCAACACCCCAAACAAGACCTGTGCCTGTATCAAGATCACTAGATTTGATTTTAATATCATGCAATGTTTCGCCAGCAAAAATGTCTACCATTTTGTAAACGTCTGCTGCGTTAACAGCTGCAGTGATATTTATTTTGGCATATCTAACACCAACCGCTCCACTTGGGAAAGGTTTAAATGATTGATTTCCAGCTACCATGTCACTTGTAAAAGTTGCCATAATATATCTCCAGTTGTGTTATCACCCATTATTAGGTAATATCTATAGTCATAAAGACAAGAATGGATTTTGTCAAGTTTAATTAACGGAGTAATTAGATGCCCCCAACCCACGTTTATGTAAAACGTAACCCTATACATCCGTACACTTATAACGATCCAGCAGACTTGCCCTATATACAATGGAAATTTGTAAAACTTTCTACTGCTTATAGTATGTATACAAGTAAACAAATAGGCTGGGAGCGTGCAAAGCGTAGCGAGTACGATGACTGGTGTATAAAAATAAAAAAGTTCAAGGAGGAACTATGAAATTAAATATAACAACCAAAAAAGCAAATACAGCTGGTGTTCAATTTAGGATTGACCCAGATACTAAGAAAAAACTTACAGCCTTAAAGAAATTCTACGGGGTAGGTACGGGCGTCCTCATCAAGCAGATGATTGTGCAGTGCCACGAATCATTAGCAGAGGTAGACAAATGACACCATTAAGAAAAGCATTTTCAGAATTAGATAATGCATTACCTGATTCAATATTTGACTATGACCTAGACCAAGCAACAGTAAATAAAGTCTGGGACGAAATAGAGAAAGCAGAACAGTTAATGGCTAAAGGCGAAATCGCAGATAAATACATAAAAAAATGGAAAAAGTAATGCAAAAAATTTATTTAGACTTTGAAACGTACTACGACGTACAACTGTCGCTCACTAAAATGAGTACCGTACAATATGTTAACCATCCAGACTTTAAGGTATGGGGTGTAGGTATTAAAGTAGAAGACGGTGAAACAGAATGGTACAACGAAGAAGAAACACCAGAAATACTTGCACAAATTAATTGGGCAAACACAGCCGTTGTATGTCACAACACATTGTTTGACGCTTACATTCTTACTCAGTATTTTAGTTGTGTACCTGCGTTTTATTACGATACTGCGGCCATGTCCCGTGGTCTCTACCCTAACATGTCCGCAAGTCTTGCTAACGCATGCAAACGTGAGTTTCCAAACGATGAAACAAAACGTAAAGGTGAAGAACTTGTGAATGCCAAAGGCGTACGCGACCTAGATCCAGAGCTCGATGCACAAATAGGCGGTTACTGCATCCAGGATGTCGACCTAACGTACGAATTGTTTCAGAATTATATGATTAGTTATCCAGACAAAGAGCTGCGTATTATAGATCTAACAGTACGTATGTTTGTAGAACCAAAGCTTATGCTGGACCGCGGATCACTAATAGCGTACAAAGATGACATAATCGAGCGCACAGCAGCAGCAATAGAAGCGTCTGGTATAACAAGAGAAATTTTAGCTTCACAAGTAAAGTTCAAAGATCACTTAGAATCGTTAGGTATAGTTGTACCAACAAAGAAAAGCCCTACAACAGGCAAACAAATACCTGCGTTTGGTAAAAACGACAGTGCTTATATACAAATGTGCAACATGTATCCAGAACACAAACACGTGTGGGAGGCCAGAGAGATGGTTAAGTCGCGTATAGAAGAAACACGCGCACAAAGATTTATCGATTCAACTAATCCTGACGGTACGTTCAGCATACCGCTGCGTTACTACGCCGCACACACAGGCAGGTTTGGCGGTGCTGACAAAATTAACTTACAAAACCTCCCCCGGGGCTCTAAACTTCGTACGGCACTTATGGCCCCTGAAGGACAAAAGCTTTATATAGCTGACTTGTCTAATATAGAAGCTCGTATGCTTGCGTGGTTATCTAAAGAATATGATTTGTTAGAAGCCTTTCGTACAGGCCGTGATGTGTACTGTGAATTTGCTTCACAAATATACGGTCGCACAATTACTAAAGATGACAAACTAGAAAGATACGTAGGTAAGACAGCTATCTTAGGTTTAGGTTACGGTATGGGCGCAGACAAATTCCAAGCTACACTTAAAACAGGCACACCTTCTGTAGAAGTTACAGATGACACAGCTAAGAATATTGTAATGCAGTATCGTGGCATGTATCCAAACATACCAAGACTCTGGTCAGGCATGAAAGATTCATTGTTTCAAATGATTAACCCACGTGGTATCGGACTAAGTTATGGGCCCCTTACTATTAAACGTAAAGCATTAGAGTTACCTAATGGCATGCGACTAAGTTATCCAAACTTACGTTACGAAGCTGGTCAGTTTGTGTACAATACTGAACGCGAATATATACGTACACACGGCCCAAGAGTTACAGAAAATGTCGTACAAGCCCTGGCTAGATTAGTTATTACCGATCAAATGCTAGAGATACAAGATATGCCAGAAGTTGATATCGTGTTACAAGTACACGACGAGATTATTGCCATTGGCTCTGACCAAGATTCAGATGCTACAATGGATAGAATTATAAATGCAATGCGTACAGCCCCCGAGTGGTGTCAAGATTTACCGCTCGATGCTGAAGGAGGCGTAAGTCAGGTATATGACAAATAAAAACTTAATACTCACTCGTAAAAAAGGAGAAAAAATTATCGTACAACAAGATGGAAAAGTAATCTGTAGTGTAACGGTAACACACCTTTCTCCAACCCAATGCAAACTAGGGTTCCAAGCAGACAAATCTGTACGGATAGATAGAGAGGAAGTATACTTAGAAAAGGAGATTTAATTATGGAAGTTGTGTTTTTAAACGCTAAAAAACCCCTGTCCAAAGAAATATCAGAAGACGGCATTAAGCCATATCCACTAGTCAAAGACTTTAGTTCAGAACATTTTGATATATCTGTTGATAAAAAAGGACTAAATAAACTATACAAACTATTAATAGAACAAGCTAACAAAGGAGCATGTCTACACAAAGGATCTTTAAAACGTCCGTTGGACAACGAACCACGAGCCTTTATGTCAGAACGTGCAAATACTACGCAGCTGTTAGTGCTAGATGTAGACGGATTACGTACATCTAATCCAGGGGACTTACAAGCGCTGGCCGATAAGATTGTTTTACAACTCCCAGAAGTATTTCATAACGTAGGATATATCGCTCAGGCCAGTGCGTCTTTAGGATTTAAGAAAGATACAGTGTCATTACATCTGTTTTTCTTATTAGATATGCCAGTACACCCAAAAACATTAAAAGATTTTATTCGTATGATTAACTATAAAACTGAGTTCTTAGCAGAACAAATTAAGTTATCAGCTAATGGTCAAAGTTTGTCGTACATACTTGACCCATCTGTCGCTGACAATAGTAAGTTAATATACATAGCAACACCTAAGTTTACTGGCGTTGCAGACCCTTACCCCGAAAACAGATTCATCAAGATTGACCGTGGTTCGCCTGTTCTTGAGATCTCCTCATCTTTAATCGGTGTAAATCCTGAAAAGGTACATACACTTAGTTTGCAGATTAAAGATAATTTACGAAAGAAAAACAACCTTCCTAAAAGAGTTGGAAAAGTGAGCACGGTCAATGTTGCTGGAGAAGCACATGAAATTTTACAGAACCCAGACAAAATGACCATCCAGATCACACGTGTGTCCGAACCTTTTGTTAACTGTAATGTAAACAATGGCGACAGTGGAGGTTATTACTTTACATTAACTAACCCACACTACATGTATAACTTTAAAGGTGAACCTGTATGGGAGATAGAAAAAGCAGACCCAGACTTCTATCGTAGTATCTTTGAAATATTTGCAGACAAAATAGATAACGAAACTAAAAAGAAACCAATTGTATTACGTGACTTTTTCACGGATACCTATTACAACGGAGTGTATGATGAAACAAAACAACAGTTTGACGACGACTACCCCCTCACACCAACGGGCAAAAATTCTATTAATGATTTTCTTAAGTCTCACGGTCGCCCTACCATGGATTTTGTTCCAGATGCTCGTGTCGTATTTGATCCTAGCAGTGACAAAGGTATTGACCTGGAAACCATTCCATACTCAGTAAATTTATTTAGAAAAACTCCGTATATGATGAGAGCAGAAGAAAATGTAAAAGAGTTATCGTACGGTGAAGCAATTCAGATCCAAAAAATTGCACCAAATTTTTATAAGCTAATCATGCATGCGTTAGGCAATGGTAAACCTGAGTTTGAGCATTTTATGAATTGGCTAGCGTATATTTATCAATATCGTAAAAAAACTATGACTGCATGGATCTTTACGGGCATACCCGGCACTGGTAAAGGTTTGTTTGTACACAAAATACTTAAACCTTTATTCGGTGAACAACAAACACCAATGCGAGCTTTAGAAAATATAGAAGAACAATTTAACTTATACATGAGAACAGCTATGTTCTTAGTAGTAGATGAATTTCGTATGGCTGACTCAGGATCTGTAGGTAAAATGGCCGACAAACTAAAACATCAGATTACAGAACCTAATCTTACAATTAGAGCAATGCGTACAAACCAAATAGAGCTGCCGTCTTTCACGAACTTTATCTTTCTTACTAACAGAGCAGATGCAGTTAAGATAGAAGACAGCGACAGAAGATACAATGTAGCACCACGACAGGAACAAAAAATAGAACAAGCGTTTCCAGAATTATTAAAGAATTTAGATGCACTACAACCTGAGCTATATATTATTGCAGGCGTATTAAACAAATTTAAAGTTGACGTACGTATGGCCCACACAGCTCTAGAGAATGACGCGAAAAAAGAAATGAAAGAAGTATCTATGTCTGTTCTTGAAGAATTTGCAAATGCAATTCGTACACGAAACCTGGAATACTTTACTGACATATTAGATATACCACTTACAAACACTTTTGATGCGGGTGGCGTAAGTACGGCACAAAGATATGTAAAAGAATGGATAGCTAGTTTTGGTACTGAAACAATAATACCGTTAGCTCACTTTAAAATTGTGTATGACACTCTTACCGACAGTCGTAACACTATGTCACAAAGAGACTTTTCTAAAGCTATGTCACGGTTAAATATTAAGACAGCACGTAAACGTATTAGTAAAGATCGTACAGCTGGCATTCCACGCGGGGTTGTATTGATTTGGAAATTAGACAATAATGTAAAAGAACAATTAATTAAAGAACATTTTGACGACAGGGATTTGAACTTATTAGAGAATGGAAAATCTAACATCACCCAAACGTCCAGACCTAATCTCAACGGTTGAGGTCACGGAGGATTTACAACTAGGTCTAGTACCTGCATGGTCGTACTCGGCCTTAAAAACCTTTGAATCCTGCGCCTACAGAACCTACATTTCTAAAGTAAAACGTGTAAAAGAAGACTATGGTCCTGCTGCAGCACGTGGCACGCGCATCCATGATGAGGCAGAACAATACGTACGACATCAAACTGCAGATCTACCTGATGCACTGAAAAAATTTCAACAGCAATTCAAAGAACTACGTGATTTGTTTGCAGAAGCTAAAGTAGAAACAGAAGGCGAATGGGGATTTACCCTTAACTGGGAACCTACAGGTTGGATAGCACCTGACACTTGGGCTCGCGTTAAACTTGATGCTCTTGTACACGAATCAGAAACATCAGCAAGAGTTATAGATTACAAAACAGGTAAACAATTAGGCAACGAAATCGCGCACAGCCAACAAGCGCTGATCTACGCCATAGGCACGTTCTTTATGTACCCTGACTTAGAAATACTTAACACAGAAATGTGGTATTTAGATCATGGTACAACTATGGAGCAAACATACACTAGAGATGAAGCTATGGTATTTATGCCCAAGCTACATGAGCGAGCAGTAACTATGACTACTGCTACTAAATTTCCACCTAATCCCAGTAATTACAACTGTAGGTGGTGTTCCTTTGGCAAAGGTCCAGAACCCCATTGTGAATGGGGCATTAATTAGTTATAATTAAATTACATAAGCGTTCACCCAACTAACACCGAACGCAATGGAGAAGTATAGATGTTAAATAATATTCCTGCGCCTTATGCGCACCAACAATCCACAACAGATTTCATAATAAACACCAAGCAGTGTTTGATTACGTCTGATCCAGGTACTGGCAAAACACGTGCAGTCTTAGACGCTCATGCTATACTCGGGGGTAAGACGTTAGTCTTGGCGCCACTTTCAATACTGGAAGCAGCGTGGGGGGAGGATATAAATAAGTTCCAACCCAATATTAAATATGGAGTAGCTTATGCAAAAAATCGCACAAAAATATTTGAAGATGGTACATACGACATGGTCATCACTAATTTTGAAGCTGTCAACTTCTTACAAAAAAATCTACAATATTGTAAGCAGTTCGATACAATCGTTATTGACGAATTTACCGCTTTTAAAAATAGAGAAGCCAAACGTAGTAAAAATCTCAACAAAATTATCTCATATTTTACTAATAGGATTGCCATGTCTGGTACTCCTAATAGTAATACTATTCTAGATATCTGGCACCCCGTTTATCTTATAGATGGCGGGGAACGTCTGGGCTCTAGATTCTATGCATTCAGACACCAAGCTTGTACACCCAAGTTCAATGGCTTTGCCAATGAGTGGATTGATAAGCCTGGCATAGAAGAAGCAGTAGCAAATAAACTTTCTAACATATCGATACGCTACGCTTTGTCTGACTGCATGGATCTTCCAGACAAAATTGTACGTACAGTTAATACAAAGCTAACGCCTAACGTACAGAAACAATACAAATTACTAGCAGACGAGTCAGTTTTGTATACAAAATCAGGTACAGTCAACGCAGTTCATGCAGCAGCTCGTGTCAAAAAACTATTACAACTTGTGACGGGCGCTGTGTACGACGAAGATGGTGTAGTGCAGTTTGTACACCAAGAACGTTACGACATAGTTATGACACTTGTAGCACAACGTGCGCATAGCCTGGTTGCATTCAACTGGAAGCACGAACGTGACGCGCTGGTAGAAATAGCACAGAAAGAAGGTATTAGTTACGAAGTTATTGATGGTTCAGTAAAAGCTGAGAAACGTAGTGATATTGTAGCAAGATACCAAGCAGGCCATATCAAGGTCTTGTTCTGTCACCCGCAATCAGCAGGCCATGGTCTTACATTGACTAAAGCTAATACAGTTATATGGTGTTCACCTACATACAATGCTGAGCA
>Ga0181417_1000501_pt1 | contig 12757 bp, 4 predicted proteins | sample 40SPOviralmetaG_FD_130142 | JGI IMG/M metagenome (GOLD analysis project Ga0181417, IMG submission 130142) | Marine viral communities from the oligotrophic San Pedro Time Series (SPOT) site, San Pedro Channel, CA, USA - 40 SPOT_SRF_2013-02-13 | ecosystem: Environmental > Aquatic > Marine > Strait...
AAGATGCGCTCTGCTGCATAGTGTGCAGCGAGACCCCGTTGGCATAGGTGGACGAGCGAGCGCGTTGCGTGCTCGCTACCCTCGCTAAGGCCGCGTGTTGCTCCGTGCGACTTTGCGGGGCGGCGGGAGCGGGCGCACAATGAGCGCTGGTGCTCGGCGAGGGAGCGTGGCTGGCCATGGTCGATGTGCCGCGAACGGTGTGCAGCTCCGAGGCCATTAGCGAGTACGCCCTGTTAGAAAGCGTCGGCGGATGCATCAAAGCTCAGTTTCACGGGAATCACACTTCTAACTGCGTCACAGTGGTACGGACCCGTCTACACACTCCACGTCTACTCACACGTTACTTGCCAGCTACAAAAGCATCCTCAACTCTTTCCCCATGCCCGTGTACCCTTTTCATGGTGCACGAAGTCCTCTCCCTGCCCTCCGGGCAAACGACGCGATACGAGGGCCGTATTGGGGAGTAGTCACATGACTTAGAAGAAGTAAGGAAGGGTCTACCTGTTTAAGCAGCATGATATGTCGCATGATATGCGCTCATTGCCTTTTGCTCAGTGCAGCCGGCACCTTCGTGCCAATCGCCGCAAGTTCGTATGATATGTCGCGTGATATGTCGCATTATATGCGCTCATTGCCTTTTGCTCAGTGCAACCGGCACCTTCGTGCCAATCGCCGCAAGTTCGTATGATATGTCGCATGATTTGTCGCATGATATGTCGTCTATGCGCTCAGAATCTGCAGTTACAGTTACGCACCGGCGCAAGGCCGCGCGCTCGTGGTTGTCTAGGCCGTGTTCGAGTAGGAGCAGGTGGCACGGGCCCAGCTTGGCCAGCTCGTAGCCCAGCCTCGAGTACCACCCGGCCTTGTCGGGCCGGGCGAGGCCGCCGAGCACGCGCCAACGCACGCGCTCCAAGCTCGTAAAGTTGGCCGCTTCGACCATGGGATCCCTTGCCCGAGCGGGTTTTTTAGGACTTGGGGAGCCATCATCGGAATCAGAATTCACATCTTCATCGGAATCTGAATTCACATCTTGAGCGGCACGTTCACGTGCGTCTCGCTCGGCCTCCTCGTCGTCCTCGTCCTTCACTTCGTCCTCGTCGTCCTCGTCCTTCACTTCGTCCTCGTCGTCCTCGTTTCCGTTCTTTGAAAGAGCTTCTTGAAGCAAGTTGACCAGTTCCGGATCATACGGGTTTTCTTCATTCCTCGCTTGTGCTGCCGCGCGTTTCTTCGCGTCCTCTAAGCGCTGTTCCAACGCCTTGTCCGCTACTTCGAACAACTTGGTGAGAAACGGGATGTTGTCTTTGTCGTATTTGTTCTTCTTAGCAGCCTTTAAACGTTGCTCCACACTGCGTTTAATCAGCCTGGCCTTCGGGGTAGTCTTTGCTGCCAAGATGTTATTCTCCAGATCGATCATCTCTTTGGCGTTCCGAGCGCGTTTCTTCGATTCTTCCCCTTTTTCGAGTTCTGTGCGCTTAGTCGCAAACTCGGAGACCTTAAGTCTTCCGCGCTGTGCCAACGCCTTGTCCGCTGCATTGATCTTCTTAGTGACAACGTCGACGTCGTCTAGTCTCCCATTACTGATGGCGTCGTCTAATTCTCTAGTCAGATCGGCCCTGAGTTTATCGGCCGCGGCATCATCTTCTGCATGCAGGATCTTGTCGCGCAGAATTATTCTATCTTTGGCCTCCCTTTCGCTATCACGTTTGAGACTCTTTGCCTCCTCCTGCTGGATCTTTTGCCTGCTGTACGTGTCGCCCTTGGTTCGCGGAGGAAGGGCGGTTGGTACACGAGGAATAGTCTCGGAGGGCTCTTCTTCTTCCTTCCTTTTCAAGCATCGGGCGTATCGTGTCCAGGCTTCGAAGCGCTTACGGTAATCATCGTCCGACTCGGGGTCCACGCGCTCGCCAATGAGCCGCGAGCACTGCGCCATCTTCTCAAGTGCCTCATTCAGTGCGTCGTTGCCAGGTTCAGCGTTGCGTTGCTCCGCTTCGAGCTGCATCGCTCCGACAATCGAAGCGTACACGCGAAAGCCAGCCTCGTGGCGCTCAGGCTTCCACGGCTGGCATTGTTGACGGGACGCTGCTAGGGCGAAGTTAGGAGTTGCGCTATTCTTAATGGAAGGGTTGTCATCGAAACCGTACTTGTCGTCCTGTAATTCCGACGTGTCCTGCCAAGCCTTGAGGCGTCTTTCAAAGTCTTCGACATTCTCGAACCGAATGCCATTTTGCTTGAAAAGGCCGCTGACCAGTAAATCGAGCATACCATCGGGCGCCGGGTAGGGTTTTTGGATCATCTTCTGGTCCGCGCAATACTCTCTCCACCATTGCTCATCCGTCAAGTCTCGGTAGATGTTTCGATTATCGTCAACGTTTTGCATCGATTTTGGGAGATTGCTGAATTTTTCAGCGACTGGATTGCGCCGTGCCCAGTTACGAATCATCGTACGGGCCTCCGTGCGAGCGCCTTGCTTCGTAGCCAAATCTTTTCGCGCAGCGTCGTTCAGCTGTAGCCTTTTTTCGGCGGCGTCTCTCCGCTCGTTCTCCGCCTTGTCCTTCTTTACATAGGCGGCAGCCTTTGCTTCTTTTCTACTCCCCGTTTTGCGTGCGGCCTCTTGCCCCTCCTCCGGGATCCGATACTCACGTTTCGCGGTGTCGTATTCCTTTTTGTCGTAGATAGCATATCCAAGAACGTAAGCATGGGCGTGGGTATCGGCGCTGACGCTGCCGCTGCCATCCGTTTTCGGCTGTCCCACTTGGACAAACGCAGGAGGCTTGTTTGCGGTGTAGCCCGAACTTGAATCAGGCGACGGAAACGCGCACAGCTTGTTCCAAATGTGCATAAAGCTTTCGTCCTCAAAAATGCTGAGCGGCACACTTTTCCAGTCGTTGTCGTGTGTGCCGTCTGTAGTGCCAGGTTTCATCTTGAGCGTAAGCGCCGCGTCCTCCGGGTCGGATTTACCGCGGACTTCGGGCACTTGCGGAGGGATGGGCGGAGGCATGGGCGGAGGCGGCGGATACAGCTTGCCTTCGTCTCGATCTTTTCCTGTTTTCCAATCTAAAGATAGCCCTAGCACAGTTTCCAGCTCATTTGTCGTCAACTCTTCACTGCCATTCAGGACTCCAGGACCGTCTTGATTTGAATTCCAAACCTTACTGTATGAATCCACATTTGATGACTTGTCAAGTTGCTCGTACCACTCGTTGTACCTTGTGAAGACACTGTAGTATTCCACGTCCGCTTGCCACTTTTTGTATTCATCACGGGCTTCATTGGTGTTGACGAGAGGGCCGACGCCGACGCCGTTGTAGCTTTTTTGGGGGGGTTGTTCGCCTGTGACCGCTTTGTCGGCGTTTTTGTAAGGCGGTGCGCAAATTTGATTTGGCTCACCCTTCTTTTCTGAAGAGCGCATGTAGCACCTGCGCAGCTGAGTGTAATTGACAAAGTTGCTCATGCGCCAGATGGAAGGGGTGGTTTGTTCGTTGTTTGAATCACCGACAGAGCGTCGAGGTCGGTTCAGTAGGTCCAGGTCCGCTGCGGTGTATTCCTCATTTAGTCCTTGCGTTGATTGCGAGCTCAAGGACGGAATGGTCGGGAAGAAGACAACCTTTAGGTCTTTCTCGATATTCTCCTTCGTTAAGAATCGATTGTTTGGCAATTTGCTGGATTCAAGCACGTCGTTCATCCTATTGTTAATCTTGTCTTTGGGGTCGTGCGGCTCAAAGATATACGGGATGCTGCTAAGTGAGTTCTCGTCCGGTTGAACCGGGCTGCGGCCATCGACATAGACGACGTCGCCCTCGCGCAAAAACGGAAGCATGGACGCATCCGTCGGCGTCAGCATGGGTTTACCTGGTACACTCCCATTGACCTTCTTCTCTGTCGCGCTTGTGCGAACAATCAGCGTCGTCCCCGCGTGTTTGGACGCCTTTGCAGTCTTCTTAGCTTTCAAAAAGTCGCCAATCTCTAAGACATCCTTGTCCCGGTTCGCCTCAATGCCGTACGCGTTTTTCCAATCTTGGATGGCCTGCTTTTTCCCCCGCACGCCAGCCTTGGCCAAGTCGTCCTCCTTTGTTCTTTTCTCTTGATCCGACTTCCAATTCCACGTCTCCCATTTGACAGATTGCTCAAGCTGGCGCACTTGCACACCTCGACCCTGCACCTGAACCGCGACTGGTCTCAGGTTGGCGTCGTCAAAGAGCACCGGCGCGCTTGCTCCGAGGTCTACGAGAACAACCGATGTCCCTGGAATGACGAGTGTATCCAGTTTGTTGCCTTTGTTAGAATTATGCTTGACTGTCTTCTCAATCCACTTCCATCGAAGAAAGTGTGTGCCTCGAACTTTGTCCTCGATAGTCTTCTCTTCCTTGTCCGCGTCGTCCGCGTCGTCCGCGTCGGCAAGCTTTGTGCCGTTGCCGCACCAAATCTTCTTTTTCAGCTTGAGAGGCGTTCCCTTCGAGGACCCAGCCGATGCACGGTGCCACTCGAACTCTTCCCATCCGCCATACGGCGTCACCCCCGCCCGAAGCAAGCGTCTGACCATGAGCTCGTACTGCTGCCGCCAGTCCTTCCCGACCTGTTCGTCGGCAAACTCCGTCGGATCTTTGTAGTTAGAGGTGGTTTTCGTTTCCTCGGCTAGTTGCAGTAGCTTTTTGATCTCATTCTTGCGCTTCTCCGTCTGCTTGTCATCGGGCGTAAAGTCGACCGCCTTCGTGTCGGACTCCTCCGTCTGGCCGTACTCACGTGCACCGACATCGCTTACAGAGCCGTATGCGTTCTTGTACGACGTGTTCTTCCACCAACTCTGTACTAACTGGTATTTCCATGGTTGTCGGCGGTACGTGTCGTCGACCTTGTCCTTGTCCGTGCCTGCGGACTTCCATGGCCCTTCTGGACCCTCTGACATCAAGCTGTATTTTCTGTTGAACCCGTACTCGGACGTCGGATAGTCGGGTGGGACGGGATCACATGTGCCCGAGACCCCTTTCGGGTCGAGCAGTTCGTACACGTACATGCGCTGCACATACCAAGGATAAGCGGCATTGGGATCGTTGCGCGTTTTGGTCGACGGCTCGGAGCCATCTACGCCGTTCCAATAGAATGCGCGATGCTGCTTTGAAGCTGGTTCCCATTGCTGTACCACTTTCGCAATATCTCGATTGCTGCACTCGTTCTGCCGCCAATCTGCCTCTTTGGAGTAGTAACGGTAGCAATATGCAGGGTTGCCGTTGGGGCGAAGGTCTTGGTACCAAAGCCCGACAACCGTCGACGTTGTCCGCAGCGTCCGCACCCCGTTGCTTGTTCCACCGGCCCACATGCTAGTGGGTACCATCGACTCGTCGTCATTGAGATGGCCTTTAAAGTAGAGTTTCGGAAGACCCTTGGTAAGGTCGAGGGTGAGGGTCTTGCCGCGCTCGCTCCGCACCGCCCACTTAAGCAACAATTGCACACGGTCGCCGATGTTCGTGTCCAAAGGGTCGGCGGCATCCTGCGCTTTGTAAAGAGCATTCGTTGCAAGTTCCGCGGTTTCGTACTTCAAACTCCATTCGTTGTCCTTCTGCTGTTCGAGGAGGTCCCCCCAGTTGGTCGGCCTGACATCGCCTAGAGAGAACAGTTCGACCACCGCCCGTTTTGCGTCCTCCCGGTCGGCCTCTGAGTCCGGCTTCTCTGCCAAAATGGTGCGACTCGTCAGAGACTTGAATATCCACGGGCATTTTACGATTTCCACATTCTCGTTTGGCTTGAGTCGTCTGCCGGGGGGGGTGACGTTCTTCCACAGCAACTGCTCCACCATGTTGACGGGCAACGCGTCGATTTTCTCAAGTTCCCGAGGGGTTTTCTTCGGGTCCTTGTACCTAGGGTTTTGCAAGTTGAACGTTCTACGATATTTCCCTGCTGCATCGCGATCTTGCTCTTCCCCCTCATCGCTTCCCGCTTCGTCCTGCGAGCCCGCCAGGTTTTTAAGGAGTTCCACTTCGTCCAGGTTCGCCAGTTCGTCAAGGATAGTCTCACGTTGGCGCTCCTCAAGTTTTTCCCTCGGAGGTCGGGGCGGGGCGTCCTCATAGAATGGCACTGTACGCCTCTCTTCCATTTGGTTCCTGTCGTCCGCCGCCCCCCGATCGTTAGAACTTGCCATGAGTTTGGCCTTTGGTGATACAGACGCCAGGTGGACCGCGCTTAGCTGTTATACTCCACTCCACACACGGACTTATTACAACTGCAAGACCCTCCTTCTGTAGTTGCCTCTGTCCCTGGTCACGCACGCGCTACGTCTGCGCACGGGCCGTGCTTCAGTTCGCCCTCCACCCCTTTCCCCTAACAGCCGTACTGGTCTCACTCCTCGCGCAGAGCATCTTCGTCCATCGCTTACGCGTCCGACGAGCATCCGCCGCCCTCTCCGCCCCCAGCGTCCCTAACAGGGATGGCCGACGACGACTTACGCCCGCTCGTACTGATTCGCTGTCCCGTGTCGTCGTTCTTGCGCTTGGTGCCCTTGCCGGTGGCCTCCTGTGCGGCGAGCGCGGAATACGTTCCTGGAGACGTTCTGGTAAACTTGTAAGGCGCCCAACCCGGGTTCGTTTTCGGGTCCGCCGCCTCTTTGATGCGGGACTCAATGCCTTGCTCCATGTCCTGGAACGCATACACCGCCGCCTGGGTATTGTTGTCGAGATGTACGCCGCGATTTAGTAAGGTGGTGGTGGCGTGTTCGAACCAAGTGCTCGACGCAAAGAGGTCGCCCTTGATCTTGCCCATCGACCGAGCGCCCTGACGGCGGCCGATGTACGCCGCGATCTCCGCGGGGCCACTGACTTCGCGACCCAGCGCTCGGCGCACGTGCGCTTCCGAGATCTTGGAGGCGGCGACTTCTGTATCACCGGCTTCCACATAGTCCTGATCCTTTTGGCGCTGCGAAGAGAGCTTGATTGAGAGCGTCTGGCGGTTGAACTCGGAGTAGCCGAGGTAGCGAAACGACAAGTGCGGCAGTTTGTCGAATGTGAGGTCCGTTATGCGATGCTTGACAAGTTTTTCCGCGTACGCCTCCAGCCACTTCTCGGCATTGTCGTCGTACAGCATCCTCGCTGTGTCCTCGGCGATGGCGATGCTGATGATGTCGTACGAGTAGGGCAGCATTCGAACCGCATTGGAGTCGGGACTCTGTCGCTGCTTCTTGTTCGCGGCGGCGTCCGCTTGCGACACCGAAAGCCCTTCCGGGCCCGATTGGCCATTGCAAAAGGGTTCCTGTGAATTGCGCAGACCTGGCATGGTGGCGCACGCAAGTACGGACTCTGCGAGCAGTGTTGAGTGATCATGCATCGCCCCGACGTTGACCTCGACGCCCGTCTCTGGGTTCATCCGAATAGGCGGCGACACGACAACGCGGTTGGAGATCAGCGGTGTCAACGCCGCGAGGCGCCCTGCATGCAGCAGCGTGTCGACACGCTGCTGCAGCGGGCAGTTGCACGAAGAGTCTTCGTGGCGCTCGAGGTGATCCGGGGGCGCGGCGGTGCCACCCGTCTTAGAGTTGCCCGCCCCAACCATGCCCGCGGGGCCCTTTCCGGTCGGGTCCTTGAACGGCGCCATGTAACCCACAACATCGTTCTCGGTCATCAACTTGTTTTCAGCGTTCATGATGCAATTCTCTGCCCGCGCATACCAAGGCACTCTTGGTTCATCGGCGATGCGCCGCGCGTTGTCCTTGGTAGACAGAAGCCAAAGCAGGTCTCCAAGGCCGTCGCGATGCACGTCAAACATGTCGATGGTGTGGCTCTTCTGGTTCTTAAATTGGTCGGCCATTTTGCGCCACGCCTTGCCCCACTCGCCGCCTGACGATTCAAACCACGCGACATCCACGCGCTTTGCGCCGGAGCTGCCGTTGGTTTTTTTCTTGTACACAAACAAGCCTCCGTTGGAGCGGGTGCCGAGCACGTTGTTGCTCCCCGGGCCGGACTCCAGGAGCGCGCCTTGCCCGGCCGCCCACTGCACCAACGTCTGCGGCTTGTAGTACATCGTTGCTTCGATAATATTCGGCCAGATGTGGCTCGTCGCCTTTGCGAGCGTCACCGCGCCATCAATCGGTTTCTCGCGGCCCTCCTCGGCCTCCTGGTCCTTCTCAAAGGCATCCTCGTCACTGGACAACTCTCCGCCGCTCGGCCCGTCGCCCGGATGCTCCGCGTCGTCAAATTCCATGGTGCCAACCACAAGAGCGGCAGGACGGCGCCCAAGCACATCTTGAATCATCTGATTGGTGTCGTTCAGAATGGCGTTCTGAATCTCTCCACGACTGCAACGCTCCTTGTACCGGTTGCGATACACGCGCTTCTGGCGCAGTTGCTCTCGCATTTTGCAGATCTCTTCTTCGCTGACGCTTTTGCCATTGTCAAACATCTTCTCTAGCTCTGGAAGCCTTTGGTTCGTAGATGGCTGCTTCCACTTGCCACCGTGCTTGCGCAAGGCGGTCGGATCCGTCGCAGCAGCCGCATCGTCAATCTCGCATTCCCCCATGAGGTACGACGTGAAGTCGCCAAGGGGCAGGTGCTTCATCCAGTCGCCTACGTTGCGACCACAGGCCTCGGCCATGATGCTCATACCACAGAACCCCATCGCCGACGTGCCGATGTTGTACTCGAGCCCCATGCACCACGCCTGATGAATCATTTCGCGTGTCGGCTGCAGCAGCTGCACGCACTCCCAGAGCATCCCCATGTCAAACGGCTTGCCTTTGGGATACTCGTTGGTGGGCTTCCCGGCGTCAAAGAGTTCCACCGTCTGTTTGTATACGAAGACGTGTGCCACGGCGTTCATGCAGGTCATGGTCGTCAGAGTGCCCAGGCGCTTTACGTTCTTGCGAGGCGAAGGCCGTGGCAGCCCATAGAGCTGGTCAAGTCGTTCGTCCCACACATCCCACATCTTTTGCGCAAACGCCATGTCCGGCCGTATGAAGGGCACGCGGAAGATGAGCAGCTTAAGCAAAGCCGTGAGGCACGTCAGAATGCGGAAGGTGCGCACTTTCTTGCGCACCTCCGGATTGGACATGTTCTTCTCGAACTCGTCGTCGTCGTGCGTCTTCTTCCCCTCGGTGCGCACGAAAAGCGTGATAGCCCGATCCAAGAGCGCCTGCTTGCCGTCCGAAGGCTCTTCGGTGCCGCGCGTGAACGAGGGGCCCCGATTGGTGCATCTGCGCGTTCAACGCGGTAGCAAAGGTCAGATCAAGCGCGCCGTGTCATAGTGTGCGCAGCAGGCTGGCAAGCCATCGGCCAGGCCAGGCGCGTACACGCAGTGCGTCTCGAAGTGCGGCGTGATCAGCTTGTAGGTCCGGTGCATCTCGCTGCCGTCGGCGCCGCGCACCGCAACGGCCTTCATGTACGTGAACGAACGCTTGAGCAGAATCTGTTTCCAGTACCTGCAATGCAAGGACGCCGATACTGGTGAGAAGCGTGCGGCCGAGGGTCCACCGGAGCGACAAACTCACTCGATACGCGACGACCCGTCGGTGTCCGTAAGCTCGTCGATCATCTCGTCGTACACGCAGTTGGACCCGTTGCAGCTGTCGCTGTTGCCTGTGCGAGCCGTAGACTCGTCCGTTGCGGAGTGTTCGAAGGGAAGGGACCCAGTTCGAGTGGAGTGAACACATACCTTGCATCCCCGACTTGGCGCTCGAGGGCCCTGACATCGTAATCCACCCCGGGACGAAGGCCTTCATCGCGCGCTCGGTGCGGAGGGTCTTGCCGTTGCCTGCAACACCGTGCGTGTACCAGTAAGGCTTGTGGCGTGTTTGTGTGCGGGTAAGCGGGGTAAAAACTGCGCGCACCCTTTGGCCCGCAGAAGATCAGCAGCAGCGTTTGCTCGTCGAACTGCTCGAAGCTGCGCGCAGGCAAACAGCGAACACGCCTTGAGTGCAACGCGACGCGGTGGCTCGTGCTCGTGGCACGCACCAGTGGAAGAAGAGCTCCTGCATCAGCGTCCAGCTGCGGCCGTCGACTGCGATGCAGCGCAAGAGATGCAACCACGATGTCGGAGTCAGAATTCGCAGGCGAAAAGTGCTGTCGGGCGTACCGTAGCAATCATCTTCAAAGAAGGTGCCGATCCAGTTCATGAGATGCCCGTGCACCGTGCGATCCGAGTCGGTCAGTTGCATGTCGTTTGCGAGGGCGACGTTGGCGGTCTGATTGGGCATATCTTTAAGCTCGCGCTGCAAACCGTCAAACACCGCGCGATAGCCCACGGGAATCGTCTGGCTGTCAAATTTGGAAGTGAACGAGCGTTCTATTTTGCGAATGTGCAGCGTCACAAGCTCCTTCGTCGCTTCGTGATAGGTTTCATGGAACTTGAGTTTCTTTTGGAGTAGCTCCACGCCCTCCGGGAACTCTTCCAACTCGGTATTGCTGTGCTCAAAGTTGTTCCTTGAACGAATGTCGTCTTCAATCGTATCGAGCTCTTTGTTGCTTTCGGCCACCCAGGGTGCAATGACCTTTGCGTGCACGTTCACTGTCGTGAAAATGTTCTCCTTAAGCACCTGTCGTGGCTCAATTACGTATTCGTCGCCGTCTTTGTCGCCGTAGATTCCGAGGAAGCCGCCCTTCACCGCGCTGCGCTTCGCCTTGCGGGCCATGTCGCGCATCTCTGCCGTGCAGTCGAACGTGTCGAATCCCATCAACGAGTCGGACATGGCGTTGATCGCGTCCGCTTGCCATTGGTCGCGGCCGGTCATCGTGTTGTTGAACAGGTTGAGCAACGCGGGGCTATCTTCCGCAAACTGGCACTTGTTCCCGTCCTTGAGGAGTTGTTCCTTGAACAACTTGAGCAACGTTTTGCCCGGTTTGATTGCGCCGAGAAGTGCGTGCGGCAGCGTCATGTCGAAGATGTTGGTCTGATTGGGATCGGTTTGGAAGTAGAAGCCCGTTCGCCCGCCCGTCGATGCGTCCTCCGAAGCAATCCAGTCGGGGAGCCTGAACGTGTGCTTGTCGCCGAGCACGTTGCTACGGGCCTGCGGAACGCTCATGTCGAAGTACTTCTGAACGTCAATCTGGTCCGGGTGCACATCCATCGGGTTGCCATCGAGGTGCACGAGGCCCGCTTTGAGCGCGTCGGGACGCTTTGCGTTGAACGTCCATTCGAGTGCAAGCGGGTGATCCGAGCCAAAGTTTGCGTGTGCGTGGAAGCGTCGGTTGAGCACGCCTCTCGGAAGACCTTGGACGTCAATCGGCGAAAGCCCGTCCCCTTTGTCGCTTCTTCCAGCATAATGAGGCAGCAGATTCTTGAAGACCGACTCGTTAATGATGTGGCGATAGGCCATGCCCGCGGCAGTCTCCAGCTGTGCGCTTTCGAGCGCCGTGCCAATGAGGCTGCGGGTTGCCTTTGCGGACGCGACGATGGTCTGCTTGCGCAGGCTGTTCTGCTGGTGCGCAGCTCCGGAATGGCCCAGCTCGGAGAAGTTCTCGTCCATCAGTTTGCGCGCGAGCTCCGATGTCGAATGCTTCGCGTCGAATACAAAGTGCCACATACGGATTGCGACCACGGTCTTCATCGTGCTATCGTAGATGTCCTCGTAGCCAATGACCACCATCGGCAGGTTGATCCAAGCGCTTTCGGTCGATTGCATCAAATGGCGCTCTACGCGCTTGATCTTTTCAGCCTCGTCGTCCTTGGACTCTTTGGCATTGTCTGCGCCGCTGGCATCTGCAGACGCCCGGGCGCGCGCGATCTCCTCGTGATCACCAGACCTGTGCGTGGGAGAAGAACGTGAAAAGGGGCCTCCTGTTTAGGGGTGCAGTTCGGGAGTGGCACAGCCGAGCGTACGGCCAACCCTTGCTCAGCGGCGTTGAAAAGAGGCCGACAAGCGCGGCGATGCTTGCCGCACGAATGGCGTTGTTGCCCGGAGTGGTCCAATCCTTGAACTTGCTTGCGTCCGTCGTGAAGCATTCAATGGGTATGTTCACCACCATGGCCCGCGCAGGCACAAACTGCTCGTCCACGCACACGCCCGACTTCTCGAACGAGACCCAGCCATCGCTCCCAGCCGCGCCGTGGTCGAACTCGGGAGCTTTGGGTTCGATGCCTGCGCCCATCAGCACCTCGCCCCCGCGCTCCGCCCAATCTTTCATGAGGCACACGTCAATCTTCCTGCCGTCCGCCACGTTTGCCGCCACGTTTGCCACGCCGGAGCCTCCGCCGGCGTTCGACGCCTCGTCGTCACCAGCCTCCGAGGGGGCGGCGGACGAAGGCGTCGAGCCAGATACCGGATCGCCTGGATGGTAACCAGGCAGGTTGCCCCCGGGCCTGGTCGCCCTCGGGCCCCTCGGGCTAAACGCAAATTCGGAGTCCTCCGACGGCACTGGAGAGTTGCCGCGTCCACGATCGCTTGCTGACGACGCTCCGCTCGGGGTGTCGCTCATTGCAAATTACGCTGCAAGTCGACGCCTCGCTTCGGGCGTGGCACCCGTGTCCGCTTAGCGAGGCCTCCCTGCGGGGGCCACGCGTGGCTCTGTGCGGGTGGTGGCTCTGCGCGCGATTTTGTAACGGTTTACCGGAACCGCGGCCGCAGCGGCCGCTGCGGCTCTCGCGGCTCGGGTGGCGCCGGTGCACCGCCACGTGTGCGTAACCGAACGTGGACACTGGCGCGACACGGAAGTGGACACTGGCGCGACAACCGGGTTTCGTCAAGGCCCAGAAAGCGAGCACCGGGGCAACTTCACAGCAGAAATGCGGAATTTATTCACAGCTGTACCCCATAGTTAAATAATTGATTAATTAGATTGATTCA
>Ga0181417_1000505_pt1 | contig 12725 bp, 12 predicted proteins | sample 40SPOviralmetaG_FD_130142 | JGI IMG/M metagenome (GOLD analysis project Ga0181417, IMG submission 130142) | Marine viral communities from the oligotrophic San Pedro Time Series (SPOT) site, San Pedro Channel, CA, USA - 40 SPOT_SRF_2013-02-13 | ecosystem: Environmental > Aquatic > Marine > Strait...
AATTAGCAGCTTCTTTTCTAGATTGGTCATCAGATTCTAATAAAATTTTTGCTTGTTCATTTAATTGCTGCTGTAAACCAACTAACTGGTTTTGGTTGTTGTTTAATACACCAGATTGGTTAAGCTGTTGGAGTTGTCTTGTTTGCTCTAAAATTTGATTAGGAGGAACACCAAGTCCTTGCAAACTACCAACAAAATCCCGCGCTACTTTTGGAGTAAACATACCCTCATTAGCCATTTGTTGAGCAGCTAAAGTACCACCTAAAATGCCTTTGTCTCTACGCTCTTGTTCTTCGCGTCCTCTTATAACACCCGGAGCAGCACCTGCTTTATAAGCTACTCCCTGAACGCTTTGAGTTAACATAGAATTGTTTATTGACCTAAGAAACTCGTCTGAAAATTTAGGCATTAATCAACTCCTTATGATGTAAAAGAATCAATAGAACCGCCAAGCAACCCAGTGCCTGCCGCGCCTAAAAGATCCGCTGCTTTTTGCTCTGCAATTAATTGAGCTTCAATAGCAGACATTAGTGTTTCACCATATGTACCAGTACCGTACATTTGTGCTTGTTGTTGCATTTGTGGGAACAGTTGAGTACCCGATTGAACATTAAGAAGTTGAGCTTGCGGTAAATATGCAGAACCTAGCGCAGACATACCAAGCTGCTGTTGCTGTGCTTGTTCAGCTTGGGCTTGTTGAATAGACATTAGAGATGCTCTGTTACGGGCTTCTGCTTGTGCTTGTTCCATTGCAAACGCTTCAGGAGTTCCACCAAACATACTAGTACGTACACCCAGCCTACCTTGATTCATCAGCCGTTCTTCTAACATTAAACGCTGACGTTCTTCTTCTGGACGCTGTGTAGCACGAATACGATCATATACATCAGCTTCTCTCATTGCTGTTGGCATAGCAGATTGATCGAAAAATTGATTAGACTGTCCCATTAACATACCTTGCAAGGCTTGTTCTTGAGGAGATAAACCAAGAGTAGCTTCAGTACCTGATACCTGCATTTTAGGTTGTCCCGTTAAAGGATCTATAACAGGCTGTCCCGTTATAGGATCTGTAACAGGAGACATCTGAGGGCCAGTATTAAATTGACCTCCAGTAGCAGAAGTAACAGTAAAAGGTTTAAACTGAGTCATAGGCAAAAGCGTTTCTGCAATGCCTTCAGCTTCAAGTTTTGCGGCATCACCTACGTCAAGTAAACGATCATAAGCAGCTTTAGTTAGCAAGCCACCTGCAGCACCCATGCCCAAACCCATAGCATTGTCTTTGGCAAAGCCATAAACGGATTTGGCCGCATCAATTAAATCTTGTGACGTAATTGCCATTAGTAAGTACCCCCATCAATCGTTCCTGTTGACAGAGTTCCCGTAAAGGTTAACGCAGGGATCGTCACAGTTCCTGTAAAAGTAGGAGATGCTATGTCAGCCTTAGTTGCAGTGACTGTAGCAATAGCGTTGAACTCAGTGTCAAACTCACTACCACGAATAACTTTGCTGCTATCTCCAGAGGGTAAACTGTCCTTAGCGGTAAAGTTTGTTGTCTTTGTATAATTGCTCATACTGTTTTACCCATTAATGCTAATACGTTAATTTCTTGGAGAGATAATGCAAAGCCGTCTATGTCGGCCTCTATGCCAATAGTAATCACACTACCATTCCCTGTGCCTGACACAGCGTTTTTAGTGGTTAGTTCTCCACCTGTATATTCACCTATATTAAACTCATCAACTCCAAAGAAAGCAGGCGTCTGGTTGCCCACCAAAAATTGGTAAGTTTTAAAAGCTGTTCCAAAATCGTAAGCCCATTTTATAAACACTGTAGCGCCTGCTGCGCCAACAATCGTAGGTCTAACTTTCTTTAACATTTTAATTTTTGCAGGCTCACCAAATGTTAAACCCGGACTGTAGTACCTAAACCGATAAGAAGAAGTGTTATCTTTAAAACCTGAATATTGACCAAGACCGTCAAACGTACCAATAAACAACGTACCATCTATTTTACGCTCAAATGACTTGTGACCTACAGAGGGCCAACGAGTAACTCTATAAGCTCCATTTTCTAACGCGCCTTTAAGATCAAAACAATAAACAGTTGATTGACCGGGAAAAACAATTAGATAAAAAGAGTTTTCAGGGCTGTACACAGAAGCCGTAGGTTCACTTCTTGATTCAATTACTGCAATTAACTCTGTCTTAATATTTAAACTAAGATCAGACATAGGAAGAGATTTTTCTTGAATAGTACGCCCAAGACTTCTCAAACCTGAATTAGACATAAACAATACATCTGTACCAATGTGTTGTACAGAGTTTCTACAGATGCAACCAACGCCTGCTATAGTGTCTTCTATTACCATACTAGCAGGACTAGAAGCTCCTGAATAAACAATAATACTGTGCTTACCAAAAACAATAAGTAAATCGTTGTGAGCAGCTAATGCTCTTACTTCGTCGTATCCATCAGGCCATGCTTTATTTACATCTATAGAACCACTAGAGCCGCCAGTAAAAGCACTACCGTCTAAAAGGTCTGACCAATATATAGTCTGGGTGTCAGTTGCGTTGTCTACAATAAACAAACGACCATAAGCTGCTAAAGCTTCGTGACATTTAAAAGTTGCGTTAGTAGCTCCGCTATTTGCTACAGTAAATGTACGTAATCCTGTAGCGTTGTCATACACCAGAGGATCGTAGCCGCGCTGAAAGAAGTAAGCCTTGTCATTAAAGTTTACAATCTTCCAGTTGTTAGCTGAGATAGTGTATGATCCGGGCGTAGCATCAGTCAGGGTAGTAGTCCCTGTCATAATCTTGTTGTTACCTGCAGTAAATACTACTTCGTTACCTGCGTCATCATAAAAACAATGAACCTTGTGAACATGGTCAGAACCAAGAGCAGTCTTGTTTGTAGTAATTACAGAAATACCTTTACGCGCAGCAATACGACCACGCTTGTCAATAACAGCGTTATCTGCGATGTCTGCAAATGAATGGTCTTGTGCAATCGGAGAGTCTTCCGTATTGACACCTTTAAATGCAGGAGCGACTAGATTAATACTTGTCAGGGGCTGTGCCATACGTATTCCTTACGGAGTGTACCAAATAGTTTCTTCTGGGTGTTTCTGAGCGTCCAGAGCAACTGCATCAGATAAATACTTATCAGCAATAACAAAATATTCAGCCGCTGTTGTACCGCCTGTTTCGCCCCGTTCACGCGCCAGCAAAGCTATTGCCATGTGGATTACTGGTTCACTGGGTATAGCCAAGGTGTCTGTGTCAGCACTTAAAAGGTCATTACGCAGCGCACACTTAAACTTTAAACTATAAGAAGCATCTGGTGTTGGGTACACATCAATCTGTGTGTCACCATTGGAGTCTACACCGTTAAATGTGTAGTACTCAGGAGCGCCAGAAACAGGGGTATTAATTAAGTATTGCTCATCAAACCATACTTGAGTCTGGTACTGCATTGTAAGATTAGATGTATCGTTAATTGCGTTTAGTACTTTAACTTTGTTTTGTGATCCTGTTAATGAATAAGTATAATCATCAGCAGCCGTTGTAATTGTAAGTGTAGTTCTTAACGCTGACCAATCCCACGCAGACTCTACAAGTTTTTTAGAATCATTAACAAAATCACCTACCATTTTGCTATAGGTGTTAGCTGTTACGTTATCTACCTCATCTTCACGTAGGCGTCTAAGTACATTGTTTACTAAATTTAAATAAGTCATACTTTGCTACCTGTCATCATCCCACCAATAACATCTGTTATAAGAAGGTTATTAAGTACTTTAACGTAATCTATTTGAGGAGCTTGAGGAATTTGTGAAAATTGAGGCGCTGCATAATTAAGACTCATAGGAGTAGAAGGAGAAAAGTTATTTGTCCCCATGTTATTACCGCCCATCATTCCAGAAGAACTTAAATTTTGGTCAACGCTTCCTAAATTTTCTTGGGTAGTAATAGGGGTGTTATCAGTTGTTACTACGTTATCAAATTCTCCAGTAGGCCCGCCGTAATAATTATCAAAACTAGGAGCACCTTCAGGTAGAGGCTCTTGAGGGTCACCTTTAGTATTAACAAACCCCATAGTTCCGAGGTAAATCCAGTCACCTTCTTCTCCAGTGTTAGGATTAAAAGTATACCTAACTCCCGGTTCACCTTGATAAATACCGTGACGGTTACGGGTTGTTCCTTCGTACTGAGGAGACTCGTCTACAAAACCCATTGTCCCAAGAAAACGAAATGTTCCTCGTTGTCCAGTGTTAGGGTTTACGTCATAAGTAACTCCGGGTTGTCCTGAGTAAAGCCCATTAGGAAGCTGAGTAACGCCCGGAATATTTGCGGGGTTGCCACCATACTTTTCATTTATATATAAAGGACTATATGCCTTTTGTTCTTCAGGTGTCATAATTAAACAATTCCGTCAAATAAATTTGGTTTTTGTGGCGGAGGGCTAAGACGGTTTTCAAGATTTAATAAACCTTGCGTCCAATCGCCTTGAAAAATTTCCAAAAGAGGAGGCACTGGTGGAGCATCATAACTAAGTGTTTTTATGCTTCCTTTATAAGGGGAACGAGAAAGCATCCCTTCTTTTCCACTACCATCGCCGCTGCCTTTACCATCACCGCCCTCGCCTTCTCCTGTACCATCATCACCTTTACCGTCGCCGTTTTCACCAGACTCACCCGACCCATCATTGCCGTCACCAGTTGTGTTCGGATCATCGCAATATTTATCGTAATAAATTTGACCAAACCCATATTCTTCTGGACGGCCTTCTGAACAAAGTTGATCTGTAGAATCAGTTGGCGTTGTGTCTGAAGGAGTGTCAGTTGTATCTGTTGTTGTATCTGTTGTTGTATCTGTTGTTGCATCTGTTGTTGTATCTGTTGTTGTATCTGTTGTTGTAGCTGTAGGGGTATCTGTTGTTGCATCTGTTGTTGTATCTGTAGGGGTATCTGTTGTTGCATCTGGAAGTGTTATGTTAGGCCAGCCAATAATATCCCTAGCAGGGTTGGTGGTAACAATGCACGCACCGTCTTTTTTAACCCCTACATCTCCATTAGGCAGGCGGCAGGCGCTTCCATTGTCAGGATAATCTACAGTAGGTTCCTGAGTAGGGGTTGTTTCAGTTGTCGAGCCAGTTGCAGTACCATCCGCTGTGCTTTCAGTATCATCCCCTTGACCTTCGCCCTGATTATCACCACTAGTATCAGCATCATTGTTATTAGGGTTGTTTTCCCAAGGGTTAGAGTAAGTCCCATTATCCCAATCAATCTCTTGAGTTTGTCCGGTAGCAGAATTTTTAATAACCCAAACACCACTCTGGCCCCATACCCCTGTACCAGAAACAACCACCCAGCCACCAAACCCGTCTTCATCGTTCCATATGTCAGGGTTATTGTTAATCGGTACATCACCAGAGGGGCCAGTAAGAACAGGCCAGTTATTAGGATTTGAACCAGTGGGGCTACCACCTGAACTGCCAGAAGTATTAGATGGGGCGTCTGTTGTTGAGCTTGTGCTAGTTGAGGTATTAGTAGAACTTGTATCGCTTGAAGTATCTGCGCTACTAGCACCACCACCACCCGCTTCAGTTTCCGGTTTGTAGGGAGGAAAAGATACATACTGTGTTCTATCAACACTGTAGTTCCCCTCAGACATCACAGTTCCGGACTCTGTGTGAACAATATCTCCATTAACAATGCTGTATATAGAAGGCAAGTTTCGCGTGTTCCATACAACATTTCCGTCAGAATCTACGCCTTCGCCATCACCCTGAAATGGCTGGTTTGGTGCGCTGTCAGGCCCACCAGTCAGGTTAACTATTACATTTGACCACTCGGGACTGTTTATGATGTCGTTCCATTCATTATAGCCGCCACTAGCAGTGCCTACGCCTCCCAACACTCCAGCAGTGTCTATAAACTGAGGAATGCTCATCCCGAATTCACTTGCGGCTCCTTTTATTAAAGAGTCAATAGTAGTTCCGGGGGACACTAAACCAAGAAAAGCATTTGCCAGTTGTCCAGTTACCGCGCCAATAGCGTAATCAACAACAATATTGCCTATTACCTTGCTCCAATCATGGTCATCGACCTTGAAAGCCTTGTGATAATTAGAACCATTAAACCTAAAAACATCACCATCACTGTTTTGATACACCTGCTGTATGCCGTACTTACTGGCTAAGTCAGACGTTAGCTGTGCGTTTTGCTCATTAACCCTCTGCCTTTCTTCTAGGACAATTGCGTTTATAGCGTCAGCGTTCGGCCCTCTTCCCTTGTGGCCTTGCCTATATAGCTCATCACCATCTAGCTTAGCTATGTCACCAGACTCAACTAAGGCTTGTCGCTCAGACAGATACCCCATATATGCTTCATAAGTTAGGTCTGGGTTAGCCTTCTTAAAGTATCCCATGCCCTGATCTGCATCCCAGTAGGATCTGATCTGTGTCTCTGTGTAAAAACCCTTGTTGTCTGCATCACCAAGGGAGCTTTGACCTCCACGGCCTAGCTCTGAAGGAGGATCAAACCAATACAGTTTCTCTCCTGCTTCGTTGTAATACCCACCATCTTCCCCAACAATGTATGAAGACCCAACAACATTAGGATATGTGCTGGGGTCGGAGGGGTTTCTGTCACCAAAACCAGTAGCTTCATACCAATCTAAAACGTCTTGATATGTTGTGCCTTGAAAAGATCCGGTGCGGGTAGACTGTTCTTCCTGCTCTGCCGCCATAGTAGAATCAGCAAACATAGTATTTGCAGTAGTGTCTTGAAAAATGTCTAGCTCTAAGGCCATCTATTTTTTCCCCTTCAGGGCCAACAGCTTGTCAGCACCACGAATACCAAAGGATGCAGATACTGCCATGAATAACAAATACTGATACCAATCAGGAAGCCTGTTAAGCTCACTGAAGGCAAGACCAATGCGGTCTATAATCTCTACGTCATTCATCCCAATACCCCACATAAGCGCAACTACAGGCGCTGAGAGCAACAAAGTAAACCACTCGTCCTTCCATGAAGTAGCACTGGCAGACGCCATAAGCTGCTCCCAAGACGCAGTGTTTTGTATTACCTGCATCCTAGCATCGTGTACTGCTTTCTTCTCTTCGGCCTTGTTCTTTAACGCTTGACCAAGAAGACTAGCAATAGGTGATATGAGTGCTTGCCACATATACTACCTCACCATGTAAACAAGTATAGACGCACACGCGCTAACGGCTACCCAGAAGAGTCTCTCTGCGTTTTTGACAGAGCCTGAGTTAGCCACTACATCTGTTGTTAGCTCTCTCAGATCATCCTCCTGATCGTCTAGTCGCTTCTCGTGCCTGTCCATGCGCTTAAACACAGACAGCATTTGCTCTTCAACCCTTGCAATCTGTGATACCGCTTCAGTTAGTTTGTCGAGCTTTTGCTCAATCCGGTCGAGCCTATGTTCTTCTAACATTTGATACCGCCTTTAGTTAGTTGGTTTAGTAGGCCACGTTACCGTTGTTGGAAAATCTTCCTGCTGTGGTATATCCCGTAGGTCTTGACGATATGTAGTTATTTCGTTAGACATGGTTACATCAGACAAGCCATAGTGATCTGTTTCTCGTAGCAACGAGTTGCGTTTTATACGGGCAACATTAGCTTTTTCTTCATCACTTTTTTCAGAAACCGTCCATGTTTGTGTAATGGCATCATCTGTTTCCACCCACTCAAAGGTTACATTTTGTATTGCCTCATCGCAGTCTGGGGCGTCAGTATAAATACGTGGCTTTGCCACGCCGGTAGGGGACTGAAGCGCAACCTCTAGAGGTAGATCAGATATGTTTTCCCAAAAACTCTTAGCTCTTTCTGCGCCATCCTGAGCTACTGTATGCAGATTCTCCTCGCTAAAGTCAGTGATATTAAAATTAATCCAGTAATCTGGAAGATCAGCCTTTGTATACTTGACCTGCAAGTGAAGTTGCTGGGGAGACGCCTTTACAATTTCATAATTAATCATTTCACACCCTTAATGTGTAACACTTCCAAGAATCGCTGTATGTGTTTGAGTTAAAAGATGATGGATCTTCAGTCGTGCTGGTCGATGTAATTTTGTAAGCAATGGCTACTGAAGATCCCGTGACGCCGTCCCGTGTGCTAGACGTAGTGTGCGCTGTCGCGGCACTTGTATAGCCAGAAGGAGCGCCCATTGTTTGCTCATCATCATCTAAAAAGGCTGCTGCTATAATTAGCTTTGTCCCGCTAACCGACGAAAGAGAAGCTGGGTTTGGATTTTCGCCACTGCCGGTACTGGCTATTAAGTTCAAAACGCTACTATTTGTGTTTCTGAAAATTGCGGCACCAATTGAGAGCGCCCGCATCTGGTTGGTTGCGTTATATGTGTTGCTAAAATACGGATTTGAGTTTCCAGACTGCCAGTAGCCATAGGCCAAGATATAGGCGGGGAGGCTTGTGTCAAAAGAAGTCGAGCCAAGTCCTTCATCTGCGACGAAGGTGTACGGATTCTTAATAGTCATTGTCATGCCCGTGATTGTGAGATATCGTGCGTCGTCTCCAAAAAGATCTGCACAACAGGCGATGACTACAAAGTCCCCTACTTGAACGCCTGCGCTTACTACGTCTATTGCCTGACTAGAACTATCAACGTGTTGTATGTCTGGGTGATTTCTTGATATAGATCCAACAAATGAGGCGCTAGAACTTGCACCATAAAAATCAGAAAACTCCATTTCAGCCCCAGAACTTGCGCTAATTAAACCGCGAATATCAGAGTCGTTAATTGTTGCTTCAGACCCTGTTGAACCGCCTGCCTCAACGTGAATATCGTCAAGGCTTATTTGCCCACTAGACTGAAGTGCCATTCTTTAAAGCCTCCACTTCTGCTCGCAATTCAGACACAGCGTTGATTAACACTGCACACAGCTTTTCATAGTCAACTGTTTTATAAACAGTTTCTTTATCGCCCAACAAAGGCATTGTTGTATCGTGTACGATCTCTGGAATAACTTGCTCAACTTCTTGAGCGATTACACCGTAATCACGTCTACCTTCTCGTGATCCTGTGTTCCATGTGTAGGTTACGCCACGCAGTGCGTCTACAGTGTCTAGTGCGCCTGTAATGTTTTGTACGTTATCTTTTAGGCGTTCGTCAGATATAGTTGTAGAGTATGCAACTACGTTACCATCAACGTGTAGGTCACCATCAGACTCTAGCCGCATACGCTCTGCGTCATTTGCATAAACTGCTAAATGATCGGTTAAGTTATCGTAGAAAAACCCACCCCTAAAATCATCGTCAGTGTCTCCAAATAAAAGACCCCCACTTTGGTCATTGGGTGTTTTAACTTGAATGTACGATGCGCCAGACGCATTTTGTATTCTTAAAGAGGCGCTATCGTTAAACGCATCTCCTGAGTCTGTTCCAATTAATACCCGTTCTGAGCTATCAATCGTAATCGCAGTAGCATCTGCATTGTCATCAATACCGTTTGAGGTAAACGTAGTAAACGTACCTGCTGCTGCTGTAGACCCACCAATAGTTGTACCGTCAATGTTTCCACCGTTTATATCAGCGGTAGGAATTGTAACCGTGCCCGTAAAGGTTGGTGAAGCAACAGCAGCCTTAGCGTCTAATTGAGTTTGAATAGCAGAGGTAACACCGTCAACGTAGTTGAGTTCTGCTGTAGTAGCTGTAACACCATCTAATATATTCAATTCCGCTGCGGTACTTGTTACACCATCAAGAATGTTTAATTCTGCTGTAGTACTTGTTACTCCGTCTAGCAGGTTGATTTCTGTTGCGGTTGAGGTAACTGCTACATCTTCATTTATTTTAGGAGAGGTAAGCGTCTTATTTGTAAGCGTGTCGGTTGTTGCTTTACCAACCAGAGTATCTGTAGCAGGCGGCAGGGTTAGCGTTACATTGCCGCTATATGCGCTGTGAGCAGATGACTGAAGCTGTGTGTAGTGAGCATTGCTGGATTCGCAATAAAACTTTACGTTAGATACTGAGCCAGCGTTTTTCAGAACAATTTCGCCTGACTGAATATCTACGTTGCCGTCTAGCCTTACTAAACCAGAGCCATTTGGCGTAAGCGTAATATTTCCATTAGACACACTTACAATATCCTGACCATTTACATCAAGACTTCCACCTAGCTGTGGAGTTGTGTCCTCTACAACATTTGAAAGACCGCCTGCAGCAGTTACGCTTGAAGTAACGTATGCCTTTACTGACTGTTGACTAGGAATAGCTGTTGCTGAGTTGCTAGCAAAATTATCCTCGTCAAGAAACGCTGTAACACCGTCAAGAACATTTAACTCGGCAGCCGTTGATGTAACACCGTCTAGTATGTTTAGTTCAGCAGCAGTACTTGTAACGCCATCTAAAATGTTTAGCTCTGCTGTGCTAGAGGTTACCCCGTCTAGGATGTTTAGCTCTACAGCGGTACTGGTAACTCCATCTAAAATGTTTAGCTCTGCTGTAGTAGAAGTAACCCCATCCAGAATGTTAAGTTCAGCAGTACTAGACGTAACGCCGTCCATGATATTTAACTCAGCGGCTGTGCTGGTTACTCCGTCAAGGATATTTAGTTCTGCAGCCGTAGATGTTACTCCATCTAGAATATTTAATTCTGCAGCAGTAGCCGTAATACTTAAATCAGAAAGACTAGATACAGATCCAGTACCTTTTGTATTAAGCTGTGTTTGAATATTTGATGTAACACCATCTACAAAATTTAACTCAGCAGTAGTAGATGTCACTCCATCCAGAATATTTAATTCTGCAGTTGTAGAAGTAACACCATCAAGAATATTTAGTTCTGCGGCGGTTGAAGTCACGCCATCCAGAATGTTTAACTCAGCAGCCGTAGACGTTACACCGTCTAATATGTTTAATTCTGCTGCTGTTGAGGTTACTGCAGTTCCTGCAATCGAAAGACTACTAGGGTTTGATCCTACTTCAATAATAGCGCCACTTGCGTTTTCTGTGTACAAGCGCCTGTTAGTCAGATCAATCGCTGGTTCGCCTTGGACTAAATCACTAGTTGCGGGCGCACCTGATCCGTTTTTAAGTTTAATAGTGGTAGCCATGAACTACTCCAAGAAAAACAAGAGAAAGAAAAGGGGCCGTTGCCGACCCCCATAGTTCTATTAGGCAGAAGGTACTGCCAGAACAAAACCAGCTTCAGGACGATACACCTGAACACCATAAAGGGTGTCAGCAGTGTACAGAGTAGAAAGGTACTCTTGCTTGTACTGAGTCTGTGAACGTACACCCAGTTGCTCTGCCATCACAATAGCTTCGTTGTGGAACAGAAGGGCGGCACGAGTGTCAACGCTAGAAGCAGTGTTGTCGCCAGCAGCTTCAATGGTTCGACAGTTGGCAGAAACGTAAACGTCTACACCATACAGGTTACCAATGAGTCCACTGTTAACTGACTGACCGCTTACAAAGTCAGAAGACACATACCGATCAATGCCCATAATCGCGTTGCGCGTTGCAGGCGGGATGATCAGGTTACGGTTTTCCATCGGTACATTGTTGTCATCTAGCTTTTGGATCATGTCGCGGAAAAAAGCATCCGTGAACTCGTCACCAGCTACCAGAGTGTCATCAGTGTACTGAGTGGTAGTACCGTTATCGTTAAAGAAACAACCAGTGTGTTGGTAGTCAGTAGCAGCAGGGCTATAAACAATAGCACCACCGTCACCAAAACCAGTACCAGCTACGTGAAGGTCGTTATCAACTTGCACAGACAAAGCGTAACCAGCATCTTCAGTGTAAAACTTTCGCAGAGAGGACAGAGCCTGCACTTCTACGATGTCTTCGATTAGACGCGAGTACTCAAAGTGACGATTAATAGTAACTGTCAACTCTGATTCAGTGTTGGCAATAATCGTTACTGCAGTGTCAGCCGCTTTAGCATTGGCATCGCCGCGAGTAGGCTTAGGAATGTGAATAACGTCACCCTTCTTGCCTGTCATAGCAATACGCTTGACAAGAGGAGCCATTTTTAAGTTCTTTTGATAAGCAGCAATAATTTCATCACTCCAAATTTCTGGAATAAAAGTTGCCGCTTCTGTTAGGGCTGTATTACCAGCCGCGCCGGGATAAGTTGCAGTAGCCATAATAGTTCTCCGTTAGACTATTTGACCCTTTTCTCTGCATAAGCTGCCATAATTTCAGGCTGTAGTGCCATGTAGCGATCAGGATCTGTTTTCATAAGATTTATAAGGTCAGCACGACGATAAGTCTTCTTACGAGATCCTTCTGCTGTTCCGCGAGCGTTACCTGTATTAGCTGTCTTTACTGCACTTTTACGAGCTTGCTTTTCAGCTTGCGCTGTTTGTTGAACTGCTTGACTTCGTTCTTTCCAAAGACTAAACAGTTCGTTAGCAGCATCGTAATCGTACATCTGGTCAGCTTGTACAAATAATTGTGTTCGGACTTTTGATCCCTTAATCCATTCAGCAAACTTAGCATCTTGTAGGATGGTTTCCATATCTGGATGTTGCTGTTGAAGTTGTGCCATCGTTGCCTGCTTTTTGTACTGCTCGGTATACGCTTGCGCTTCTTTAATCTTAGGATGATTATCTATAGCTCTGTTTACAGCAGAAGCTGGATCTACAAAGAAATCAACTTCTTCATCTTGTTCTTGCTGTTGTTGAGGTGCTTGTTCTGAGAGTTGTGTCTGTGTTTGAATATAAT
>Ga0181417_1000506_pt1 | contig 12705 bp, 17 predicted proteins | sample 40SPOviralmetaG_FD_130142 | JGI IMG/M metagenome (GOLD analysis project Ga0181417, IMG submission 130142) | Marine viral communities from the oligotrophic San Pedro Time Series (SPOT) site, San Pedro Channel, CA, USA - 40 SPOT_SRF_2013-02-13 | ecosystem: Environmental > Aquatic > Marine > Strait...
CAAGCAGAAGATTTGACATATGGTGTTAATATGGATGCTGAAGACGATGACATTGTGCCATACTACGAAACATATAGTAAGAAAAAATTTAAATATTACAATGTTTATATAAGAGTTCAACCTTCTCCCGCTCAATTAGAATTACTTCAAGAGGGAATACAAGAAGCTTTACAATCTTTTCAACAAGAAATAGAAGTTCAATTAATTGAAAAACAAATGCAAATTGAACAACAAATAAAAGAGGGTGAAGTTATTCCTGAAAGAGCAAAATTAATGATAGAAAATTCTCAAAAAATGGCTGCTCAAGCTATAAAAGAAAAAGAAATGGAATTAATGTCGGAAGCTCAGGAACAAGCTACTATTATAAAACAACAAGTAATGAGCAATGCTGATTATAATGTTTTAAAAAATAGTGAAGAAGCAAATAAAAATATTATAGATTCAATTAAATTTTATGAAAATAGAATTGTAAAAACTTGTAGTGCAGGAGATGATGTTTTTTTATTTGAGCAAATAATACCTATTAGCGAATATCCAATAGTTCCTATTCCTTATATGTATACAGGAAGTCCTTTTCCATTAAGTGCGGTTACTCCATTAATAGGTAAACAACAAGAAATAAATAAAGCACACCAAATAATGCTACATAATGCAAATTTGTCTTCTAATCTTAGATGGATGTATGAAGAGGGTTCTGTACCTGAAGATGAATGGGAAAAATACTCTTCTTCTCCCGGAGCATTGTTAAAATACAGACCGGGTTTTAAACCCCCTACTCCAATTCAACCAGCTCCTATTAATAATGCATTTTTTACAGTTGTGCAACAAGGTAAATCAGATGCAGAATATATAAGTGGAGTTCCTTCTTCAATGATGGGATTTTCTCAAGACCAAGCTGAAACATATAGAGGGTTACTTGCTAATGATGAGTTTGGAACAAGAAGATTAAAAGCTTGGATGAATAGTATCGTAGAACCTTCATTAGAGCATGTAGGTAAGGTCTTTCAAATGATGGCACAAAAACATTATAATATTGAAAAAGTATTTAGAATAGTTCAACCAAATGCTGGAAACTCTCAAGAAGAAAAAGAAGTACGAATTAATGTTAGTCTTTATAATGATTATGGAAAAGCAATAGGAAAATATAAAGACTATGCATCTGCTAGATTTGATGTTAGAATAATAGCCGGTGCAACCTTACCATTAAACAGATGGGCATTATTAGAAGAATATTTTAAATGGTATCAGGCTGGTCTTATAGATGATGTAGCAATGTTATCTGAAACAGACATTAGAAATAAAGAAAAAATTATGGAAAGGAAATCTATGGTATCTCAAATGCAAGGTCAATTACAATCCATGCAAGAGATGGTCAAAGATAAAGATGGATCAATAGAAACATTGCAACGTCAATTAATCCAAGCTGGAATTAAAATGAAAGTTGGAGATGCTTCTAATGAAATACGAAAAGATGTTCTAGAAACTGAAGCTCAACAAAAACTTTTAAGAGGAATGTTAAAAGTAGAGTTTGACAAAATGAAAGAACAATTACAAGTAGATATGAAATCAAACAAAGAAGATGTAAGTAAAAACGAGAAATCTTAAGACTTGTATCTTATGATTTTTATTTGCTAAATTAATACAACCTTAAAATAGGAGATAGTATGTCAGAACAAGTAGGTAACGCTGATAAAGCCCCCGAAAGTAAAAGCGTACAAGATGCCGTCATGGGAATGACATCTGATAATTTTTTTGAAGAATTAGATAATCAGGTAAATGGTGGTATATTAGATAGACCTTCGCAAACAACCTCGGAACAAAGCCGTAACACGCAGTCGAGCCCTAATGTAGAAGTTCAGAGTGAAGTACCTAGTAATGAATTAGATACTTTACAAAAAAGGTATAGTGATTCAAGTAGAGAAGCTAAAAGGTTAAATGGCAAACTTGCCGAAATAGAACCTTATATGCCGATTCTTGATGCTATGCGAGAAGACCCTAATTTAATTTCTCATGTGAGGAGTTATTTTGAGGGTGGAGGCCAGACCCCACAATCAATGAATGAAAAATTGAATTTAGATGAAAATTTTGTTTTTGATCCAGATGAGGCTTTTTCTCAACCTGATTCTGATTCTGCAAAAGTATTGGGAGCGACAATCGATGGTGTAGTACAGCGTCGTCTTTCTAATGTATTGCAAACTCAAAAGACAGAAAATGCAAAAATGGCTAAAGAAACTCAATTCAAACAAAAGATGAATATGTCTGATGATGAATGGGGTAACTTTACTGAATTTGCTAAATCAAAGTCTTTAGAGCTTGAAGATATATATTACTTGATGAATAGAAAGAATAGGGATGAGCAAATAGCTGATTCTACAAGACAAGAAATTCATAACAAAATGCGAGAAGTTCAACAACAACCGGGTACACTTGCAACGCAAGGTAGCACTCCAGTTGAACGATCAAATGAAGATTCAGTCTTTGATACAATTTTGGGTTCTGGTAGTGAAATAGAAAAGGCTTTCAGTATATAGAAAATATATTGTTAGCCATTAACTCAAAATAAAGAGGTATAATATGTCTGATATATTCGGCATGGAAACATACGGTGCTTCTCCTGATAGAGCTAATGGCGATTTCGGGACAGTACCATCAACTGGTGACCTTAGAAGAAAATACAATTTTGGGGATAGGATTTCTGAACTATCAATAGCGCAAGATCCTTTTTTCCGATTTGTTTCTCAAGTCGCCAAAAAACCAACAGATGATCCTGAGTTCAAATTTACTGAACAAAGACATTCTTATCATAAGAGATATGCATATGTAACTGCTCATGGAGCTTCATCTGCTGTATCTACTACAGCCGATGCAACAATAGCTGCAGGTGCTGTAGATCAAGGAGACGTTTATTACTTTAAATTTGGTACTGATTTTAAATCATCAGGAAATCTTTCCAGTATAAGCGGTCAATCAAACAACAAAATAGACGTAGGGGATGCTAATACAGCTCCATCTTTCTTTCTTCCAGATCAAATAGTTAAAATTAACTATAGAGGTGAAGATGAAGGTACTAACTTTAAAATTCCAACTGGATATATTCTTGTGAAAATTAAAGAAGTTACTGCTGTATCTACTACTCATCAAATATTAAAAACTGAAGTTGTAAAAGGCGTAGCAACTGCTAAAGACCTTATGTGGGCTTCTGCTAGTGCTGCTGTAAGTGCAACTTATAATCTTACTATATCTGATGATTTAGAACCAAAGCGTTGTTATGTTGTTGGAAATGCACATAAACAGGGTTCAGGTTATCCTGAAAGCTGGAAAGATCAACCTTACTCAAGTGCTTTTGGGTTAACTCAAATCTGGAAAACTGCAATGGCAATGGATAATACTACAAGGGCAACTGTTCTTAAGTATGAACCAAATGAGTTTGCAAGAATCTGGAGAACAAAGTTAATTGAGCATAAATTCGATATTGAGCAATCATTATTGTTTGGATCTCAAAATACGGTTGATGGAGTTCAGTACACCGAAGGAGCTGTAAACTTTATTACTAATTATGGTAATATATTCGCAGGTTCTGGTATTGGTGGAACTGGTGCTAAGTCTCAAGATGATTTTCTTGATGATATGTCTCAATTCTTAGATCCAAGATACAATAATGCAAATGCAACATTGTTCATGTGTTCTACTGATACATATAATTGGATGCATAAACTAAGTGGATACTTTTCAGCTAATATTTCTAAAGTTGCAGATTATTCAAGTGGAAGTTCTACAGCTCTTGGCCGTGCAGACTTTAGTATCGCAGGAAAAAAGAGTGTTTATGGACTAGACGTAACTCAGGTTATGACTCCTTATGGTGCAATGAATCTAACAAGAAACATTCATCTAGATGGAACTGATGTTAAAATACTTGCAATTAACATGACACAATGTGCATACCGACCATTGGTAGGTAACGGATTGAATCGTGATACTGCAGTATACGTTGGAGTTCAGACTCTTGAAAATAGTGGTGTTGATCGCAGGGTTGACTTAATTCAAACAGAAGCTGGGATGGAATGGAAAATGCCTGAAGCCCACGCTGTCTGGTTAAAATCAGTATCTTAAGGAGGTTCAATTATGAGTATACCTTTATATGGTCAAAACAAAGATGGATCTAATTTAGATCAACTTGCTAATGCTTTATCAGGTTCAAAAGCTTGGGACGCTAGTTCCATAGCTGATGGCGATGAAGAGGCATTAGAAGTAACAGTAGCTGGAGCAGCCCTTGGAGATTTTGTATTATCTAGTTTAAGTATAGATGTTGCAGATCTTGTTTTATCAGGAGCAGTTACAGCAGCTGACACAGTAACATTAATATTAGCTAATAATACTGGTGGTGCTGTTAATTTGGCTGCAGCTACAGCTCATTGCTTAGTTATAAAAAAATCATAGCAATTAGCAAATAAACAATATATAGGGGAGTTTCGGCTCCCCTGTATATAAGGTAAAAATATGGCAGACGTAACAGGTTGTACAAACATTGAACTAGAAATAGAAGGCATTACTGGGGTAACTGATGCAGATGATAATTTTATAATTTCTGCGCAGAAGTTTGTAGTAGCAAATGTTCCAAAAAATCTAATGAAATGGGCATCTAGTCAATCTGCAGTTATGACAAGTAATGCAGATAATGATGCAGTTTTAAATGTAGATACTATTTTAAGTGTTAAAAGAAATGGTTATCCTTGTAAAGAAATATCTTCAGATGATTTAGTTTGGGCAAATGATGATGGTAGTTTAAAAAAAGCAACAATAACACATCCTATTTATGTTGTTTCTGGAGGTAAAATTCAAATACAACCTGAACCAGAAGCTCTTCAAGAAGGTTATTATTATTATGTAGATCATACAAAAGTTGATGATGATTCAGATTTAAGAAATGTAGTAATTAATTACGCTTGTTTTAAAGAATTTGCAAAGTTAATGATGGCAGATGCATTACAAGGAAACTTTGGTGATAGTTCTTCAACTTTTGGTACAGAACATTGGATAGGAACAGATGAAGATAGTGAAATGTTAATGGCTAGAATACAAACAATACAGGCTCAATTAGGAGAAAAAACTCATTTTGGGCAAATGTCTCAACAACATTATAATTTAGCATTAGCTGAAGTAAAGTCCTACATAGAGAATAATCCAAAAACATTAGAAACTGCAATAGCAATGCAAGGAATGAAAAAATGACAGTTTTAGAATTAATGGAAAGAGTAGGGATTAAAGAAGAAACGCTTACAATTGCTTGGGTAAAAGATGCAATACATTTAATACAAAGTAATACAAAAGAAAAAATTGATATACATAAACAAGATATTATAGATGCACACGATTCCAACGATAATGTTTACATATTACCTAGAGATTTAATAGCAATAGAAAATGTAAGTGTACTAGACACAAGTGCAAGTAAATATAAAAAAATTAAAAGATTAACTAATCAACCACATTATGTTGTAGAGGATACCTCACCATGAGTAGTTATGTAGATAAAGATTATTTTTATTACCTAAGAGGAAGAGAACTTCTTTTATATAAACTATTAGGAAGTAGGAATGAAAATAGGATTACTCAATCGGGTGTATTGCAACAATATCAAAATGAACTTGTATATCCAGACGAAGATATTGCAAATGGATTGCGAGTAGAATATACTAAAGTAAGCGAACCTTTTGTATCGGAAGCATTAGAAACAACATTAGCATATGCTAGTAGCACATCTTTCAAAATGCAAGATACATCTACTGCTATATATACCGGTTCAAGTAATATTAGCTTTGCTTCAAGTGGAAAACGAATAAATTTTAATAGTTCTGATATTGATACTACTGCTAATTTTTACGATGGCCAATCAATTGTAATTAGCGGGACAAGTTCAAATAATGGTACTTTTACAATATCTAGTGGAGGAGTAAATACAGATCAACTTGTAGTTACTGAATCTATTTCTACTGAATCTAATTCTTCTGCAATAATTAAAAGTTCTACTGGATCTATTTTTAATGGAGCATCTGGAACAAATACATTTACAGATTTTACAGCTGCAGATAAAATAAGATTAAAAGGATCTTCAAGTAATGATGGCGATTATATAATATCTTCTATTTCTACAAATGGAGATGCATTAATTGTTTCTTCTATTCCAACTGCCGAAACTTCTGGGCAAAGAATTATTATACAACAAATACCTAAAGAAGTTACATCTCCTGATTCTACTTCTCATATTAATTTAAATAAAATGTTAAGTCTAGCAGTAGTAGATTATTGCAAAGCAATGTTATCAGATAGAAGAGGCGAAATTGATAAAAAAGAATATTATATGAAACAATTTTATAGTAAATTAGCAGATAATGAAAGCAATAAAAGAATTATATCTGTTGCTTCTCCTATAAATGCTTACGCAGTAAAATAATTTTAATAATGCTCATTCGAGCGGTGGTGGTGGAAAATAAGTAGGTACAAGTTATGGCAGATAACTTAAGAAAATTTACAACCCAAGAAGTATTAAATAAAGTTTATTCAGACTCTTCGGGTAATTCAATTGGCATAAACGCAGCCACATCAAAAGAAACTCTCAACGCAGCTTTAGATACATCAAATAGTAGGCTTAATGTTTCACTAGCAGGAGGTACTATATCGGGTGACGTAACTATTACAGGAGACTTAACTGTTAATGGATCAGCAACTAATTCTTACGATGAAATAGTTAATGGTCAATTAGTAACATTTAGAGATGATGCAAGTACAGTTGGGACAAATGACAATATAGTAATTGAAAATGATGGAGCTGGTGATGCTAGTTTAAAATTCAGTTTAACTGGTGCAACAGATTGGTTTGCTTATATAGATAATTCAGACTCAGATAAATTTAAAATTAGAAGAAGTACAACAGACCATTTTACTATTGATGAGTCAGGCAACGCCACATTTGGTGGTACTCTTGCTTCAGTAACAGCTATAACAGACGGAATTGGTTTAAATATAGAATCTAATTCTCTGACTACTGGTAATGTTGGTCGGTTTTATTCTGATTCAAGCAATACAAGTGCAAGAAATCTTGTAGAGATTACAAATGACCATACTGGAGCTTCAGGCACTACTGCTTTACGGGTTCGACAAGATGCAGCTCATACTGCTATAGATATAGACGCAGCAAATACAGGAGATTGGGCAGTAGATATACAAGGAACTGCTCATACTACTGCTGGATTGTTGTATAATTATTCTAATTCAAGCGATACTGGAACAAGAAATTTAGTAGAAATACACAATGACCATGCAAGTGCAACTGGTACAACTGCTTTAAAAATTATTCAAGATAGTTCAAATTCAGCTTTAACCATAACTAGTGGCAATTATTCACAATTACAGATGATTTCAAGTGGTGCTGAAAATGGAATAAAATTTGTTGATTCAGGTGGGACAGTTGATGGATATATTTACGCTACTGATTCATCTGTAGGTTTTTTAAATGGTAGTGGTTCATATACTTTTAAAGTTGATGCTAACTCCAGAATCTCGCTAGGTAATAATGATTCTAGTGGAAATATTTACAATACAATTTTTGGTTACTTAGCGGGAAATTCAGTTGCTAGTGGGGCAACTTCAAATACTCTAATAGGCTATGCAAGTGGAGATGCTATTACTACAGGAACTCAGAATACTGCCGTAGGAGAAAGTGCTTTAAGTGGAACAGATAATGGAGCAAGTAATACTGCGATAGGAAATTCTGCAATGGGAGTTGGCAATGCTGATACAGCTAATACTGCTGTAGGTTCACAATCAATGATTGATGTTACAGGGAGTTATAATACTGCTGTGGGTATGCAATCATTGTTTGATATTACTAGCGGTGGAAGTAATGTAGCTATAGGTGCTTTAAGTTTAAAGTTTGCTAATGCTGGTGAAGATAATAACATTTCTATAGGCGTGGAATCCATGAGAGATGTAATAGAAAATGGAAATGATGCAAGTAAAAACATAGCCATTGGCTCTCTTGCATTAACTGGTGGTACTCTAGGAGCAGATTTTACAGGTAACATAGCTATTGGTGATAGAGCTATGGATGCTACTAATACAAATGGTTCTGTAGGACAAATTGCAATAGGGCAAAATGCACTTTCATCCTTGACTTCAAGTGAAAAAAATGTAGCAATAGGTTATGAATCTCAACTTTATCAAACAGATGGTACTAATAATGTTTCATTAGGTTATAAAGCTTTAAGAGGTGCAGATAATGGCGAGTCTGGTAATGTAGTCATTGGTTCGGAAGCTGGTATAAGTATTAACCATGCTAGTTCTGATGGTAATGTTATAATTGGAGCAACTGCTGGAACTGGTGGAGCAGCTGCAATGACTGGAGTAGTTGTTATTGGTCAACATGCAATGAGCTCAACTGCTGGCAATGCTCAAACTGGAACTATTGCAATTGGTAATACTGCGTTATGGAAAAATACAACTGGTCAAAGAAACAATGCTTTAGGTTTTCAATCTTTAGCACAGAATACAACTGGTGATGATAATATAGCAATAGGCTATCAGTCATTAACTGCTAGTGCTGAAAGTCAAGCCCATAGAAATATAGCAATAGGTAATTACGCTCTATCAACTTTAAATGCTAGAGGTCAAGAGAATATAGCAATAGGATTTGAGGCTTTACAGACTGCCAATGACGCAGATATAGATGCGAATATAGCTATAGGAAATTATGTATTGGATGATGTTGGGGGTGCTGGAGTTTGGGCGTGTGTAGGTCTTGGACATAATGCACTTACAGCGGTAAATAATGGTGGTGCTGTAGGAAGTACGGCAATAGGCTATTACTCGCTTTCATCTTTGACGTCAGGCTCTGGTAATACATCAGTAGGTTTTCAAGCATTAAAAACTATTAGTAGTGGTACATTCAGCACAGCAGTAGGCTATGAAGCATTAGAACTTGCTACAGGGAACAGTAATACTGGTATTGGATACTATGCTGGAACTGCATTAACATCTGGATTTCAAAATACGATGGTAGGTACTTACGCTGGATATAGTTCATTATTGCCAGATAACACAGTCTGCGTAGGATATAATGCTGCTGGTTCTGGGGCAATGACTGCCGCTGCTGATGGAACTGTAGCTATTGGTTCTTCTGCACTTTCAGTTTTGACTTCAGGTGCTGGTAATACGGCAGTCGGATACCAAGCTGGTGATGCTTTAACTGTAGGAGGAGAAAATGTAATTTTAGGTTCAAGTGCTTTAGGAGCTGAAATTGAAGGTACGAGCAATACAGCAATAGGTTATGATGCTCTTAAAATCGCAAACGCTGGTGGTTCAAATGGTGCTGGAACAACAACTGGCAATACCGCTTTAGGAACTCAGGCTGGAAATGCTTTAACAACAGGAAAATTTAATACTTTTCTTGGGGCTGGTACGGATGCTTCTGCAAATAGTGGGGAGAACCAAACAACAATAGGATTTGGTGCAATTGGTGTAGCAGATAACTCAGTAACTCTAGGTAATGCAGATGTAACTGCAAATTATTTAAGAGAAAATATTACACTTAAAGCAAGAAATGACCAACCAGCAATCATTGAATTGCAAGCTGATAATGCAGATAATAATGCAGACAATTGGCAAATTACATCATCGACAGATGGATTCTTTAAAATAAAGTCTAAGGATTCAGGTTCATTTGCAGACTACTTAACTATTGGTGGAAGTAATGCACTAGCTTCATTTACAGGAAAAGTAAATACTGCTGGAGTAGTAACTGAGCGTATTGAAAATTCTACAAATAAATTTTATGAGTTAAATGGTTCAAAGGCTGTAAGTGATGGAGTAACTACAGATTTACTATATGTAGACCACTCTAATAATTATTCTATTACTTTGTGGTGTTTTTCAGCTAACGCTAGTCAAGGTCAATATTGGGGACATATGCAGACGGTCTATGGAGCTTCAACTGCAACTGAAACTCTTCAAAAAATTAACGGAAGCTTAACAAATATTACTGTTACTTATCAGAATAGTAATCGTGCATTAAGAGTCAAAGTTGATGGTGTAGATGCGACAGTCTACTATCATATTTCAGGAATGGGAAATTCACAACCATACGAATTATAATAAATAAGGATTAAAAAATGGCTTTATCAAAAAAAGAAACAATCGAGTATGAAATTCGTGGAGAGTTCAAAACAATACTAAAACGAATTAGATTGTTTATATTAGAAGACAATGTAGAAGTATCTACTTCTCATCGTGTAGAATCGTTTATGTGCGATGCTGATGTAAGTGCAGAGTCCGATGAATTAAAGGCACTAGCTGGTGCTTTATGGACAGATGAGATAAAAAAATCATACGAAGCAAGTAAACTTTAATTAACAAGGAGTCAATAATGGCAAAAAAAGAAAAGAAGCCAGTCTTGAACCTAGATGATAAAGAGTATATCATTGAGGATATGACTGATGAGCAAAAGATGATGGTAAATCATATTAACGACATTCAGAACAAACAGAACAGCAATCAGTTTATGGCTGACCAATTATCTGTAGGCAAAGAAGCGTTCATTAATATGCTTAGAGAATCATTAGCTAAACCTGAAGAGGTAGAAGTAGCTTAATGTTGATTCGAAGGTGTGCTCAGGGTCATGATATTAAGGTATACAGGAATACTACTCCCGGTGCTACTCGTACAAAGAGTTACCCAGATGGTACAACTGAGACCCTGACATACCCTTCATCATATAAATACTTCTTAACTATAGATGGCGAAGTAGAAAGAAGAAGTAATAGTTGGGAAACAATAGAAGAATTATATGTTAGTAAGTGTGAAGATAAACATACCACTAGTAATGGTAGAGTAATTATTGGTAAGCATAAACTAGTAAACCATGTAATAACAAAATTATGAATAATACAATAATAAAATTAAAAAATGGAGACTTTGAAGTTGTTAGCACGAGTTATAATATTAATGTTTACTACACTTATGTTAAGTAGTTGTTCTAATGGATGGTCAATTGGAAACTTTGAATTAAGTCCAGAAGACTCTATGTATACATTTGTTGAAGTAGTAGATCAAGATTCTACATCTCATTTTTTTTCAGATCATGTTAGATTTGATAAAGATATGTGGTGCTTTACTCATAATCAATGGGAAATAGTAAGGAAGAAATGAGTGAAGAAGTCAAAACTGCTAGAAGTTATAGAGGTGGTATTGTGGATGACAATGCTGTTGTCAGTATTAACCTTAAGTGGTTTGGACAAATTCTTATCCTTGTTGGTACTCTCGTCTATGGTTACTATAGGATTGAGACTAGACTGGGAACACTTGAAACTAATTTTGCTGATGCAGATAAACGCATTGGGAATTTACTTAGTAAACATATCTTGGAAGAAAGGATTGAGCGAGAAGAGTTGGCAGAAAAAGTAAAGTTTTATGAAAAAGAAATAAACCTCAATCCAATGAGTTGGGGTAAAAAAAAGCGGAGTAAATAATGGATTTTATGGCAGTGTATGGGGAAGCAGGAATGATAGGCGTAGTAGGTATTATGTTTATGTACCTTGTTATATCTTTGTCAAAACAATCAACAGCTCAGCAAGAATCATTAAAAAATTTAGAAATAGAAAATAAAGGTCAATCTGAAAGTATTAACAACATGGAAGGAATGATAATCAAATTAATTAGTAGGTGGAATGAATCAGACGCTGTTAGAGATAGAAGATATGAGCAGATGATGGAAGCTGTATCTGATTTAGAAAAACAACTCTCGAGGATGGATGGCATAATGTCAAGAATGAATGGGAATGGTGGTAGATAATGAAATTAGCAGACATATATAATCATCATCAAAGTAAACAGGAAGAGAAAAAAATTGTTGTAGAGATGCCTGTAGTAAACTCTTTAATTAAACATTTAGATTTGCTATATTCTATTGTTATTAATAATCAAATGAAACAACAATACAAAGATGAAAATAAAGAAATATCTTGGTTTAATAACGGCCAAGGTTCAAAAGATCAATCGGATAGTGTAAACTAATGGATAGTTTAAAAGTTTCTCTTGGAAGTGTTGGAAGTGGGGCATTGTTATTTATGGACTTACTTCCATATGTATTGGGTATTATAATTGGAATAATGAATATTATATATTTATATTATAAAATTAAAAAAACAAAGGAGTCGTAATGGACATTAAATCAATGTTAGTAAAATTAGCAGAAGAACAAGCTGATAAAATGCAAGACCAAGCAGTTGGGCATATTGCTTCAGATGATTTTTCAGATAAACTTGCAGAACTTTTAAATGATAAAATAAACATACCTTTTGTTAGTGAAGAAAAAGAAGGTAAGATGTTTAAGGAACTAGTAGAAGTAATTCAATCGTTAGTAGTTGGAATGATTAAAGGCAAATAAAATGGCTAATAAAAAAGAAATTAAAGTAGGCGATAAAAAAGTAGTTTTAAATTCTAAATCAAAAAGTTCTAATTCAGATAAACATATTAAATTTCTTTATTCAGAAATAACTGATTTAAGAAGTAAGTTGGAAAAAGTATTAGTAAGGATGGGATTGTAAAATGTCTAATCCTAAATCAAAAATGAAATGTGGGCAAGTTAAAAGAAGTACAAGACAAGGTAAAAAAATAATGAAATTGTATTGTATAGGTGGTAAAAAAAAACTAGTC
>Ga0181417_1000510_pt1 | contig 12674 bp, 16 predicted proteins | sample 40SPOviralmetaG_FD_130142 | JGI IMG/M metagenome (GOLD analysis project Ga0181417, IMG submission 130142) | Marine viral communities from the oligotrophic San Pedro Time Series (SPOT) site, San Pedro Channel, CA, USA - 40 SPOT_SRF_2013-02-13 | ecosystem: Environmental > Aquatic > Marine > Strait...
GTGTTTGGGAGATAAAGGGTCCGAAATAAAATCTTTCTAAATAAGGACTTTTTTTATCAGCTATGATAACAACAACGGTTTCCCCATACTTAGGTCGTACCGACATAAATTTATTTTCTAAAGGTAAACTCCATGGTAACCCATCAACAACATCTGTATATTTTTCTGGTTCCCTTAAAAAATCTTCTTCGTTGACTTGGTTACCATCCGAACCAAGCATATGTTTATCTAATCTCCTTATAAAGACCTTACACCTACCAGCACCTTTAGGGTCATCTTTTGGGTCTGAAACAACTTGTCCCCAATGGGTTATTTTAAACTCATAATCACTTTGAGTATTATTATGAAAATTTAAATCGTATTTTATTGCCATAATTACTTAATTCCGTGACGTTTTTTTATTTCTTCTAAAACCATATGATACTCTTTTTTAATATTTTCAAAGTGTTTAGCTCTAAATATTAATTCTCTTTTGGCTAAATTAAAGTCTTGTTCTAGATTAACTCTATACTCCATTAAATCACTTGTTGACCTATCAGTTATTTTTCTCATTTTTCCATGTTTTTATGAAGCTACAGCAGAACCACCTAATATATCCGCTATTACAGCGTTACCAACTACGGGTAGTGGTCCAGCTGTACCGGATACAATTGATTTTCCACCTGGTGTTATAGCTAATTCTATTTTCATTTCAGTGGTTATTGCTTTTACCATTTCTTCAGCTCTTATTTTTTCCATTATCTCACCAGGAGATATTTTACCACTTGGTAATGGACCTACTGGTATACCCGCTTCAGCCTGTCTTTGTATAATTCTAGAAGCTATTAATTTAGGACTTAATCCTGGTCTACCTTTAGCTGCTAATATTAAAGCTTTAGGGGTTGGTGTTGGTAACTCCCTAGGTACCTTAAATAAGTTTAATAATCCATTCAATATGGATTTTGGTTGTTTAAAATTAATTTGTCTTGGGTTATTATCTTCACATCCTAGTTTAGCCATTTTCTTTTTTTTTATAAATATTGTGATACATCTGGTACATTAATCGCTGATAAACCAGATTTTACGTCAAATCCACCAGTTAAACTTCTTATTTGATTTAATTTTTTAGTGGCGAGTTCCATAACTAATTTAGCGACTAAACCTGCAACCATTTTCATTATTTCTTCTTTTATTTGATTATATAGTATCTCTAATAAAGCTGCTGATGATTCTCTAACCACATATTCGAAGAATACTTTATTAGCTTTAGCAAAATCAAAGTTAGTGTTACCAGTATCTATCGAACCTGTCACTAAATTTTTAGAGAATTGAGTTAAAACTTTTATTTTAGGTGAAAATATTATGTTACTACTTAATTTAGGTAGTGCCATTGCTAACTCAAAACTAATTGATTTTCTAACCTGTTCATCATCATCAAAAGTAACTTGTTTAGATAAAGAGTTTATCATTGAAAAAGCTAACCCCCTATCCATTTTTTCTGATTTGGTGGTGATTTCGGCTTGTGGGTTTATTTGAGGTTGGGGAAATAAATCTGTGGTGTTTTGTAACTCAGTTGGTGTACAAGAATAACTAATTACTTTGGTACCATTTAACCTATTTAACGCCTTTTTTTCAATATTCAATAAATCATCATTATTGAATTCAAAAAAACTATTATCAAATGTGAAATCTTGTGAACAAGGGTCAACATCTAAAATTTTATCAATCATTTTATCCACTTTCTCTTTATCCGTAACACTATCCATACTTAAATTACCTAAACTTTTATTTAGTGCACTATCTATAGTACCCTGAAACTGATTGATTAAGTTTGGTATAAAGTTGTCTTTACTAAATAACTGAGTACTATTCAAAAAATCTTTTAAAAATACATCAAACTCCTTACCAATATATTGTGGATTAAGACTAGCCTTTAAACCCATTGTAGATGTGTTGTTACCTAAAGGTATGTCTACATTTTCAAACTCCATAATATTTTTCCACGTTGCTATTGTACCATTACCACCTTGAATGACATCAGATAGTAAACCATTTAAATCTTCACCCGAATCACCGAAAAGTAAATTAGCTGGAAACTGTGTTTTATCTAAAGTCGTTAACCTACCGATATCGAATTCATCTGGTTTTAAATTGATTGCTAATGAAGCAGAGGGCATTTTAAAATCTCCAGGACATAAAAGACCAGCTTTTAAACCTTTAGCGATACCCTTTTTAAGTATTTCCATTAGGACTGGGAAAAAATCAACAAGTATTTCTGTTAAAATCCTAACTAAATCACATTTTAATTTATCAGATTTTTTAGGGAATTTTGTATTATCTTTACAGACCATACCAAGTAAGTCTAGTAAATAAGGTATGAGGTTAAAAGATTTAGATTTAACAGAATCAATGTTAGACACTAATTTATTCTCAGGTAAGTCACCTAACACCTCAAAAAGTGATATCTGTTTTACTAAACTATTTTTATCATCAATAAAACCCATTACTCCTCTTCTTTATTTTCTGTAAACATATCTCTAAGAAGTTCCATATCTTCTGGGGTTAAATTTTCACCACTTGTTGTGGTGACACTGTCACCCTTAAAAACTAATGTACTCATTAATTTAACTAAAGATAATTTCTTGTCAATAGTACTATCTACTAGTTTAAGTAAATCAGTATTAGCTTTATTTAAATTAACTAAATCATGCATATCATCAATATCAACTTTCTTTTTATTCTCGTTGATTTGTCTAATCGCTGTACTTCTTTGTTCAACTAACTCATTATAAGCTTCTTGAGCCATACCCAAAAAACTATCAGTACTTAATTTAACCTCTTTTTTCTTTGGTCTGGCCATAGTCTTTTTTTATAATAAATATCTAATATGGTTAATTTTAAAAAGATTCTTGTTTTAGAACATTATATATTGTTTTATAACGTTTCATAGCATTCCTTATATCTTTTGTGTTTAGAGATGTCATTTCTCTCATATAATAAAGGATTAAATTTTTGTTAAATTTATTTTTACCAGGTACGTTATCATCATCAAATAAATTTTCCCAGTTACTAAGTATAGACACTAAAGCTTCTCCTACCTTTCTTTCATTATCATTTAAAATTTTAGATTCCATTTCTTTTTTAATTGACTCTGTTATGTTCTTGATTAGTAGGTTTAAATCTAATGTGGGTTCATCAATACTATATATTAACTCATCTTTTTCTTCTACCATAGGTATCACATCATCAAAATTTAAGTTTTGTTTCATTTTTTTATCTTCCTTTATTAGTTTACCTAGAAGATAATGTTTACAAACAGTACCGTAATATGAATATGATTTTTTACCTTTAGCTGGTTTAAACTTATGGAACTTTACATGTAAAAAACCTAAAGTATCAGCATGTAAATCTTCAAACTCCATTGTTTTAGAGTAGAGTTTGTATCTTCTTATAATACTCTCTACCATTTTATTTAATGGTGCTTTTAAATGTTTACTATAGAGTCTATTTCTTTGAATATCCTCTTCTGTCGTACCTGTCCATCTATACCCATCCTGTGTGGTTGGGTCTTCTATTAATTTACCAAGTTCAAGATATCTCTTTACTGCTTCTTCCTCTTCTGGACCAAAGTAAGGTTTTTTTGTGGGTTTTCTCCCCCTTTTCTTTGGCTGGTCTGACATTGTTAAACTGTTTCTACTTCACTATCATATGTTATTTCTCTGTCCTGTTTAAAATAACACTCTTTTTTAGCTGTGTTAAACCACCATTTAGCTTCTAGTGGGTCTATTTTGGTTGTACCTTGTTGATAGTCATGGAATAAAGAATTCTCTCTCATGTTAGTTTTTTTATAACCTAACTTTGGGATTGTCATAACCGTTTTATCGTAATAAGTCATTCTTAATAATAATTCATAAATAAAGTGTAACTTAATACTAGGTTTTAAACCACCTACAGAATTAAACACGTCTCTCTTAAATACACCTCCCGATGTTTGGAAGTTGGGGAAGTTTAGTAATGAATCGTTGTCTAAGAAACCTAATTTATCACTAAATTCAGGAGCCCAAACTGGTTCGTTGGTGAAGTGTAAGAATTTACCTTCGGTACTAACATCCAATACTAATGGTAAAAACACATCTACGTTATCGTAATGTGACATATATTTGTCAACATTCTTAAACCATATCTTAGAATATTCATCATCAATTTCTAAAATACTAAACCATTCTGTTTCAACGTTCTTAACACCAAAGTTTACTTGTGAACAAAAATCAGTTTTACCATCATTTAGAACAACCTTAACGTTATCTTTAATTTCATCATCATATTCATATGAATCCATAGTTTCTTTTATTTCCTTACTACCAGCAACAACTAATAATCTTGGTTTTGATTCAACTTCTTGAATCACTAAACTTTTAATAGCGTCTTTTAGGTAATCTTTTTCAGATTCTTGTAATCTATGTATCGGTAAAATTACTGTTATATTATCCATTTTTATTAATTTTTAATTTCATTATTTGCTTCTGAACTCATAGCTGACATTTCTTCAAATCTTTCTAACTTAAATTTAACCTCAGTTATTCTTTCATCAATTATCTCTTTATACACCTCTTGTATTTTTTCTTTTTGGGTTTCTTCTGTGTACTTATCCTTAACTTCACCCATTTTTTCGTAAAGTTCTGTTGGTGCGGCATCCTCTAACCATGCTTGTACATAATTAGCTAAAATATCTGGGATAGCATTAATATCATGTGTCCATAACCCATTCTTATCTTCCATCCATTCAGGTACCATATTAGGTACTTTACCTAGTACTGGTATATTACATTTCATAGATTCTAGTGGGAATGTTCCGAAACCAGATATATCATCCACCCAAACAGAAATACAACATTCAGACATGTTTTCAGCGTATTTTTCAACTGACATATTTCTCATATCTCTAAATGTAAACCATTTTAAATGTGGGTATTTCAAATAGAAAGATTTAAATATCTTTACCGTATCTCTTTGGTCCCTAGTAAATATAGATATAATAGGTTTAGTTGGTTTTTCGTTTGGGGTAAAAAACTTAGGGATAGATACTGGTATTACCTTTGTTTTTAAATTTGGCCCCATTAAATTTTTTAAATATTCAGCTTGTTTATCTGATGTAGTTAAACATTCATCAATACCGTAATCCATCCATCTTTTACCAGGCATCATCATCTCCAACACATAATCATAAGCTTGACAAAAAACTATTTTTTTACAAGGTAATTTAGTGGTCTGTTCCATAACATTGGAGAATATTTCTGGTATAAATATAATATCGTCAGCGTTAACTTTTAATTGTTGTTCTTCTATTGAAACATGTGGTAATTTAGAATACTCTTCACCTAACCAAGTGTTGACACTTGTGTAATCGTTTTTTTCGTGTAGTATGCTAGCTTTATAACCTAAATCATTTAGAGTTTTGACATGTTTGTAAATATTAGCAATACCCGCAGTTGGATTACCTTTGGTATCCATAGTAAAAAAATATAGATTAAAATTATTTTCCTCTAAATTTTTTAATTGTGTTTCCAGAAGGTTTTTAATGTCCACCTCTTTTGGTGTTTCATTATTTTTTTCTGTGTTTTCCATAATTTTTATTTGTTTTTTATTATTTTATGCCTAACTAAGGTGTTAAATGATAGACGGAAAGGGATTGATAACTGTTCACCTAACTTGGTAACACCCATGGCTTCATCTACAATACCATTTTCTGATAAAATAGTCTCAATCATAGCTTTAGTTAAATCCCACTTAGTCATATCTATTAGTGGACCTTGTAACATTTCTTCTTGTAATTCTTTATTTTCAATAACAGTTTCTTCATTTTCATCTTTTTTAGTTAGAAGATAATCCAAACCGTTTTTTGACTTACCACCATCTAACCTAACAAAGTCGGCTATAGTTTCTAAATCGAAATAATATTCTTCTCCTGCTATATCAAATAAATTCATAGTTAATTAATAATATCTTTTTGTTATTTGTAAACTCTTTTTTTATAAAATCCATTCACTATTATAGTCACCGTTTTCTATTGCCTCACTAAAAGTATCTAAAACTCTATTATCAATCTCTTTTACACTTTTCACCCTAGTACCACTTTGTTTTATATTTTGATTAAATTCTTTATCTATTAATAAAACTAATTTACCTTTAGGTACTGAATTAGCTACTTTTGGGTGGTCGGTAATCATAACATCTACGTAATCCCAAACCTTACTATGTTCGGTAACAAAATTTATGTTAGAACATATTGATTTAGTTTTAGATAGAAAAAATAGTGTTGATGGTATAGCTAATCCACCTTCCCTAGACATTATATGAAATTCATGTTGTGTGTTTTCCAAAATTAATTGATTTATTACCTCTACGGCTGATTTAACTGACTCATCGGCATATCCAAAAATCTCAACCGTACACTTTTCATATAAAAACTCTTCTACTGTTGTTTGTTTAACAATATCGGTTAATTCAGTGTTTTCTTCGGATTCTAAAAAATTATCTTCATTGAAGTCCGGATTAAACTCCATTTCACCTTGTTTCACTTCTTCTTTGGGGAAGGTAATCCATTTTTCGAAATCATAATCTTTAACCCTTACCTGTTCCTCACCTTCTTCAGTAGGGAAATATTTTTTATGTGTTTCTTCTATTTGATTAAATAAATCCCTTAAAACACCATCTATTGATATACCTACTTTCATTTTATCCTATATTTTCAAAAACTTCTTCTATTATTTTTATTATTGGGTTTCTTACTACATCCTCTGGATTCCTTAATTCTACACAACCAAACCCCTCTATTTCATTAAACCTATCTAATACTATTTCTAAAGAACTATCTTTTTTATTTCTAATGTCTTTTTGTTTAACATCACCCAATATAATCATTTTAGAATTATCACCTATACGTGTCATTAGTGTTCTCATATTATCAATAGAAATGTTTTGTGCTTCATCAACAATAATAATAGTATTATCAATACTTCTACCCCTAACGAAAGCTAGTGGTTGGATATTAATCAAACTTAATTCTCTTAACTTACTAGTTAAAGACTCACCAATAATCTTTTCAAAATTATCAACAAAAGAACCCATATATGGGTCGAATTTTTCTTGAATGTCTCCAGGTAAATGACCTAATTCCTCACCTTTTAGTTGTGTAACAGATTTAACTAATAGTATTTTTTTAAACTTAGGTTTTGATTTGATTAATTTAAGAGCTTCAGCACAAGCTAGAAAAGTTTTACCAGTTCCAGGTAAACCTGAAACAATGGTAATCTCATTGTTCCTTATAGAATCCCTAACCTTACCTTGATTTTCATTTTTACACTTGTAATTAACTGACATTGAGGTTAGAAACTTGTCTTCCTCAACATTTTTACTATAAACAAATTCTTGTATTTCTAAATAATCCTCTTCACTTAGATTTTTATTCCTTCTTCTTGCCATAAAATTTTATTATTAAATTTATTAAAAAATATAATAACATTATTTAGAATGTACACTGTTAAAATAAACTATACAACTTCTTTTTTTAGATAATCAAACTGGTTTCTTTGTAAATTACATGTAAAAAAATTATTTTTATTTTCAAATTCATCTAAGTATTCATCATTTAAAACTGTTTGAAATGTTGTAACACCGTTATTCCTCAAATAATCTATGTAAAATGGGTTATCGTCAAAATATATCGATATGTTATTATTTTTAATGTGTTTTAATTTATGTTTTTTCATTTTATGGAAATGTTCCATCGTCATTTCTTCTTTGAGGTATTCAAACCCCATTAAAATATCTACATACATAGTTCTACTTACACCAATATCATTTAATTGTTTTATGGTCTCCTCTTTTTTAGATAAAGGAGTACCAGTTACTATGTAAACATTACCACCCCACGATTGCATCAATTTTTTAAAAAACTCTGGGTTATAAGATATTGTGTCGTGAAAATCTATTCCTATATTTATCATTTTTTATTTAATTAGAGATTAGTTTATTCATGTTTTTCCAACCAGAATCACCAGATATCATAACAACGTCACCATTAATATTATATTTTTTAATTGCCTGTATAGTGCCGTCTAAAACACCACCAGTTTGCCAACCTACAAATATACCTTGTTCTAATAATTGTTTAGTTCTAGTTTTAGCATTGGGTAAATTAATCCTAACAGAACCATTAAATAAATTTTTTCTACCTTCATGAATAAATGGTGTTACATAATCACCATCTACAAAAGTTCCTGTACCAGGTATTTTATAACCAGATGATGATTCTACAGTTATGGACTTAATTTTACTGTTTTTTTCTTTTAAATATTTAGTACAACCATACATACTACCCCCAGAACCTAATGAACCCACTAACATCTCAATTTGTGGTATATCTTTATATATTTCTGGACCTAAAGTTTCATATGAAGCTAATGGATTGTTCTCATTATGTAGTTGGTCTAGAAAACAATATTTTGATGGGTCGTTTGGTACTATAACATCCTTACAATATCTATTAGCTTCTATAGTAAAGTCTCCATGCATAGTTAATTTAGCACCACAATACTCGATAAAGTTACCTTTATCAGGTGTTAATTTACTACCACAAACTAATTCAGTATTGTAACCCATAACTTTCCCATAATAAGATATAGCACAAGCCATGTTACCACTAGAAGCGTCTAAAATTGTCATACCTTCTTTTAAATTACCTCTTTCTATAGCATCTTTAATATTATAAACACAGGCCCTATCTTTTATACTACCAGAAGGATTAAATCCCTCTAATTTAACAAATATTCTACAATTTTTAGGTATTTCTTTTGTTTTAAATTCTAATAAAGGCGTATTACCAACCAAATCCAATATTTTACTATATTTCATATTATTTTTTTATATGTTTATACATTATAGTTTTATTAATATCACCATTTTTATCGAGAAAGTCAAAAATAACACGTAGATTTTTTAAATTTTTATTTAAAATATCCTGACTAATCATACCCCTAACATACATTATTCTTATAAATTGGTGGAATGCGGATAACCCTTTTTGGGTCTCTAATTTAAAACCAGAGTCTTTGTATAAAGATAATATTTTATTTTTGCTATGTAAAGGAAACCTATATTCAGTATTACCTTGTTCTTCCTTAAAGGTTTTACTTTCAAAATTATCTACCATGTCTTCAATACCATTAAATATTAATGAACGTAAAGCTATACCTTCTAAGTTAGGTTCTGAGGAAATCATCATACCACCCTTTTTCAAAATGTTATACATAGATTTAATACCTTTTTGTTGATTATCACCTAAATAATAGAATACACCTAAAGCTATAATAATATCTACACTGTTTGGGTCTATGGGTGTATCTTCGGCTCCACAATTAATTAAAGTTATTTTATCCCTAAACCCAGCCTTTTTACTATATTCAGATAAGACATATAGAACTTCATAATGTGAGTCTAAACAAATAACATTGTTAGCACCCTTATTAATCATATATTCAGTAAATCTACCGTCACCACAACCTAAATCTAGGATGGTTTTATCAGATAAATCCATATCACCAATACACTCATCAATAAATTTAGTGTAATAAGGTGTTTCCCAATTAATTTGATGGGTTGGGTCTTCATTTAATTTTCTTAATAAAGCTGGTTTTCCTCTATTCTCATGGAATTTTGTTCCTATGGTTTTTGATTGGGTTCCTATATGTATACCATATTCATCTATCATAATTACTTTAATTTTACTTTAACATACTTATCAAAATTAGATACTTTTTCAATCATTTCATCATAAGATTCATATTCTAAAAGACAAAGACCCATCCTCTTGTTTGAACCAGTAAATTTAGATACTTTATCGCCTTTATTAACCTTTATATTTCTGTAAAAAATATTACCACTAATCTCATTTGTAAATTCAATATCCTCTAATATACCATTATGTTTTGAATGTATAACGTAGTGTGAACAGTAAGGGGTTTTATTGTTATCGGTATACCCTTTATTTAAATCTTTAATAGTTAAATTTTCTACAGCATTCACTAATGTTGCTTTAACAATATCAAAACCACTATTTTTTTTGATTAACTCAGTAAATAAGTTACCACCATTTCTAGCTCCTATTTCAACAACATATACGTCACCATTAGTATCTATTAAAGCATCGATATTAAATGTACCATGTTCTATATTTAATTTACTGAAAATATCTTGTAATATATTATTTAATTCCTCCACTTTCTTCACATCATTATTATATGGTAATGTGATGGAACAAGGTGTTACAGGGTCACAGACTTTATCAAAATGTACATTACCATGACCAGCGAAAACTAATTTACCTTCTACTACCACAACATCACCACATATTTGGTCTCCTAGTTTTTCAATGAATTTTTCTATAACTAACCTACCATTTCTAGTGTATTTCATAGATTCTTCATATATAGATTCTACGTCAGAGTCGGAGTCAATAATAGTAATACCTTTACTACCAGATGAATCTACAGGTTTTATTATGGATTTACCATGTTCCTTTACAAAATCTTTTACATCCTGAATGGAATTAACTTTTTTATAACTTGGGTGTTTAAACCCATTTTCTTCCATGAAAACTCTAAAATCATCTTTGTTTGATAGAATCTTTGCTGATTCGAAAGGTACACCTCTTAAACCCATTTCTTTAGATACATAACTAGCTGTTAAGGCAGCTGGGTCTGACGCATAAGCGGTGATACCATCAATATTTTCTTTTTTAGCTATCTCTAATACCGCATCTAAATCTGTAGTACTAACGTTATAGTATTTATCACTAAATTTATGTCCTGGATTATTAGGAAGATAGTCACATGTAATAACATAATAACCTAGTTGTTTAGCGTAATTTATACCTGGTATTTGTATATCTGAACCCCCTAAGAATAGTAATTTTTTCATAATAATTTTTTATCTATTAGCCTTTTTATAAACCTCAAATTTTGATAAATCTGGATACATTAATTCTAAATCTTCGTTTTTTGTTTTTTCATCCCCAATATAGAATTGTTTCATTAATAATAATCCTCTGGCGGCTAACTCAGGCATCATATAATAATTCCAACCAATCATATCAAAATTATCATCATGATAAGAACATTCTCTTCTACCACTGTATCTAGCTCTTTTAAACCACAAATAAGCTTCATAATCATCTGTTAAAATAGCCCCACCTTTAGACAATTTAAAATGTTTATATGGACCAGTAAAGGATAGGCACATATGTGTGTTTGGTATATACATGTCGGCTGTAAACCTTAGAGCTGAGTCCCAAACTTTTGTACCCTCTAAATTGTAAGCTCCTTTTAATTTTTTACCTTTAATTTTTCTAAAATTAACTTTAGCTCCTGCGTGAATAATTTCACAAGGTACAGATGGGTAAGTCCTTGACGGTATGGTTATTTCCAAACCCTCCACTTTTTCATATTTGAGAGCTAAAAACAAAGCGTTACTCATATTATCTACAGTCACTACGTATTTAGCACCTGTATATTTAGATATTTCATCTTCAAACTCTTCGGTTATTTTGTATACTCCTTTTGACATTTTTTATTATTATTTTTTTTTTATTTTTTTATTAAACAATGATTCTGTAAATTATCGAACCAAGGTCTAGATTTTATCCCAGCCCAAGCATCTACTGTCGCACCAAAATCTAAAGCTATTTTACCTTTTTGATTAGCTAAATAACTTGGGAAATCTTTTCCTAGTAAACCCAAAGATAATATTACAATATTTTCATTTATATTTTCCAAATAACTTAAAACTTTATCCCTATCAGTTAGTTTATATTCGTATGGTACGTTAATAAAATTAATTTCACAATCTAAGATATTTTCTAATTTAATATTTTTTAAAGTTTTTGTTCGTGGTGATACTAAACATATTTTATTACCATTTATAATATTTTTGAGGTTATTTAGGTTCCCTAATTCTTTACTTCTAGATACTTGGTGGTCACACACCATAATTTCTTTCGACCTGCCTAATGATGTTATTTTTTCTTTTGGTAAAGACCAAATTTCTTTTTTACAACCATTTAATGACTTACATATATCATTTTCACTATTCATAAAACCTAAAATATCGGTATCCCTTAAAGACCTATTTAATATTTCTAGAACTAAATTTTCACCTATTTTAAAATCATTCAATTTATAACCCCACCGAGAGCAAAATTGTGATTTTAACCTTAAAGGTAAACACCTTTTAATGAACATGATTTCACCGTCACCGAACCTTGACATAGATAAGGGTTTATTTTCTGAGATGTGATACTTTAATATCTCAGAAAACTTTTGATTAGATATATTTGGTTTTAAATAAGTCATTTTATATATAAGGACAAGAATCCATTAAACTTTTGAAATCAAATTCAACTATATTTGATTTATCAATATTATTTTCTAAAATTTTTAAAATTTCGTTCATATCAATTTCCTTATTAATGAAATTTAAACCATCGTAAGGTTTTATATTAACAGAACTAAAATAATCTCTAAATTTAATATTATTATATAAATTTTTAGTATCGAATTTTTCTAATATATTATTATGTTTACCAAATGTTATTACTAAAAAATAAATGGCGATTAAAATAACTATTAATGAAAATATTA
>Ga0181417_1000515_pt1 | contig 12615 bp, 16 predicted proteins | sample 40SPOviralmetaG_FD_130142 | JGI IMG/M metagenome (GOLD analysis project Ga0181417, IMG submission 130142) | Marine viral communities from the oligotrophic San Pedro Time Series (SPOT) site, San Pedro Channel, CA, USA - 40 SPOT_SRF_2013-02-13 | ecosystem: Environmental > Aquatic > Marine > Strait...
AAACTACCATCAATAACCTGAGCACCAGATGCCCTATCAGATGTAACTACCTGAGGTAATGCGATTCCCATTTATCTACTCTCAGCTAAAGTTTACAGATGCGCCAGCAAGCAGTTGTGTTCCTGCTGCTCCTACCCTATTTACCGTGAATGAAATCAAACTAATTGATCCGTCTGCACTCGGTAAACTTGGTGTAGAACCTGACGGGAATAAGAAGTAAGTGCTAAATCCAATCGTTGCAGATCCGCTATTGATAATTCTTACTGTATGACTATCTGCTTCTATTCCACCAGTACAAGTAATTGTACAGATACCAGTTGCTGTTATCTTATGATCTTGTGCTGCGGTGAGGTCTAATGTTACAACTGCTCCTGATGCTACTGATGCTTCTGTTGTAATACCTCCTCCACCACCACCAATCTCTCCCCACTCTGTGGTGTATCCTTCAAACTTTCCTTCGGTGCTGTTGTATCTGAACATACCAGCAGCAGCACTTCCTGGTCTCTGACCTGTTGTGCCAACGGGAACTACTACTGCGTCAGTGCTTCCAATATCAAGCGATGTTTTTGGTATTGCAGATTTGATACCAACGTTACCACCGTTGGCAATCAGAACTCCACCCGCACCATGAGATTCACCAGAAACAAGTAATGATAGGTAATTATCCTCCTTATCATATTTTATGACAGCGTGTGTATCTGGATCAGTTCCTGTAGAACCAAGTCTAATAAATGTATCAGAACCACTAGGAGTTCCTATTCTAAAAGAGTCTTCTACTCCGTCAGTAAAAACGGATAGTTTTGCAGTTGGATTTGTGGTTCCAATACCAACCGAACCATCAACTGCTAAACTATCAACAGCAGTAACAGCAGTATCAATAGTTGTTGTGGTTCCTTGAACTGTTAAGTTACCACTAAATGTACCATCAACAGCAGTTACATTTCCAGATGCTGATACATTTCCTGTTGCAGCAATGTTACCAGTAACATTAGCACCAGTAGATATTGCTTGTACTTTTACATTGCTTCCGTCTTTGAGAGCACTAGGATCACCAACTCCAGTTAATCCCGAACCGTCTCCACTGAAACTCGTTGCGGTTACTACCCCAGTTACATTAATGCCTCCAGCACCAGAGATCGTACCAGTAGCAGGAACAACAGCACCATAGGTAAGTTCGGGTGCGCCCGTGCCCGCTTGATTTACTACCTTATTAGATCTAAGCCTAGACATTAAATTATCCTAGTACCAATTTAAATATATTTATACCGCGAGGTTGTGTACGTCGATTACAAAATCTGCGGTTCCACCAAGAATTAAATCAGCATCACCTGTGATTTGAACTTCTTGATATTTAACGAATGTGATATCGTGTCCTGTCTTGGGTTGAACAGTTGCTGTTGCTCCACAGGCAAGAACAGTGGGCATACTAATAACTTCTGCCAAGAATGAAGCAGAACCCGTACCTACAGTTTCTTCACCACCACCAATCTGACCAGTCAGAGAATCATTAACAGTTAGATTATCAATCGATGAATCAATAATAGTGTTCTGAACTACAGAACTATGAATCAGAACATCAACAACATCACCAGGTATTGCTGCTTCGGCAAGTGTGATCGTAGTAGAATCAGTCTCTGTAAAATCTGAAGGTGATAATCTAACACCGTTTACAAATACATCTACGTATCCAGAATTATAAGAGTTACTTAAGTTGAATACAGTCTGATTAGTAGTGACATTGAATGTCTCCTTATGGATAACACCTGATCCACCTCCACCACCAGAACCAGAAATTGTGACTTCAACAGTATCACCAACTTGCTTAATACTGTTTCCAGCACCAACAAAGTTAATTGTTCTAACAGTACCAATTCCAATACCACCAGATTGAATAGCAACAATAGGGTCACTATCAACAATAGTAACTGTTCCAACTCTTCCTTGGAAAGAAGTTACGTCACTATTAACTGGTGAAGCAAATCCAATGTGACGTACTTGAATCTCATCATTAAGAGATGGTGCTCCAGTAAATGATAAGATTGTATCATAAACGGAATATGCACGCGCACCTTGATTATCAGTGGCGTGTTGAACAACACCATTGATTGTAACTACAACACTCGCATTATTAGGAACTGTTCTCGACAGAGTGAAATCTGTTGTAGTTCCATCACCAGTAAAGTTATCAAGTTCATTATCAGCAATATCAAACGTTGCTAATGCTTCAGCAGTAATCTGACCCCAGAAAGTTTCTGCTGTAGTAGGTGCCGAAGCAAACTCAATGTTACCACCAGCATCAATCTTGAAACCTTCTACTATATTACCAGAAGTATTATTTGGTTTCTGAATTACACCGTTAACTGAAATCTGTAACTGTGCTGGTCTAGAAATCCTACAGAAGTTTCCATTGTCTTTCGTAGGACGGAAGACCTTATTGACTCCATCAAAGGCAACGTTCAGAGTATGTGCTGTTCCACTACCAGCAGCAGACAGAGGTACTGCTACATTATTGAATGCATTAGCAGATGATGCTGCTAATCGAATATGATCTCTATCATACTTTATAACAAAGTAAGCACCACTATTAGATAACCCACCAACATCAGACCCGCCACCGTTTCCATAAGTTACTCTCTGTCCAGTTACAAATCTATGTTCAGGTAATTTTATTCTGTCATTACTTACATCAACAATAGATGCTGTTCCGCCATTAAAGGTCTGAGTAAACGACGAAATATCGTCCAACAATCTAAAGTTACTTGCGGTATCTCCAGTAACGTGATAATTACCGATATAAGGCATCGCTTCTATTATATCCTGTTCAAGTATTTATCATAAAAAAAGGAGGGTTGCCCCTCCTGATGTTTATTCTGGTGTGGTTAGAACCCAGGCAGTTGCTGGGTCTGCTTGATAATTACTTTCGTTCCATACGTAATACTTATTTGCTGCTACTTCTTCATCAGTCAGTGTAGGTGCTGCACCAGGAGTTGAGGGTGGTTCCCATTGTGCTGCTGTGGTACTAACTGTCCACGATGCATATGGTTTTGCTGGCATAAAGACATCAGTAGAACCAACTCCAAGAGTTGCTACTCCAGTCGAATACACATAACCAATACCTGCATAATTGCCTCTGATAGTACTATTATAAGAAGTTTGCTTCCAGTTAGTAGAAGCACCAAGAAGTTTCTGACAGAAAGCAACACCAATGCTTTCTGCTTCTACACCGTTTGAATCGGATGTGTCATCGTTGCTCACAACAATGACTTGGGTGACAACATTGTTATCATCTAGTTGTGCAAAATGAGCCATCTTTTATGTAATTAATTGTTTTATATATTTAGGAAGGATATGCAATGATGACAATACCAGAACCACCAGATCCAGCCACTCTGGCGTGGCCAGATCCTCCTCCACCACCAGTATTTGTTACTGCATTCAGATCTAAACCTTGATAGGTTAGAGGACTGGAATTAGAAAGTCCTGTTCCACCTCCACCAGCTCCACCAAGATATGTAGTACCTTGAGGACCATTTCCAGTACCACCGCCGCCACCTCCAGCAAACCAGTAATTACCACTTTGACCTCCAGCATATCCTGTTGCTGGTGTTCCAAGAGATGTTACGGATATTGGATTTTGGAATGTTGCGGGAAGTTGTCTTCCATACCCTCCAGTTCCAGCAGCTGCTTGATCAACAGCATTTTGTCCTGCTTGACCAGCTCCTCCTCCACCACCACCAGAGACACCATTACTACCACCATTACCAGCACCAGTACCACCAGGGTTACCTTGCGGTGTTATTGGTGTCGGATTACTAGTTCCAGTTTGCCTACTGCCAGTTCCAGCAGTACCACCACCATCATTAGAACCACCACCAGAACCACCAGGAGATCCATTTTCAGTTGGGCTTGGTCCACTATTGATGTGTCTGCCACCACCACCTCCACCATATCCTGTTAGAGGTGTTCCAAAATATGAAGGTGTGCCGCCGACTTGAGTATTTGCAGCAGCTGCTGCACCTCCTCCAACTACAACGTTAACTGATACTGGATGCGTTCCAATAGGATGATTTGTGTTTGTAATAAATCCACCAGCACCACCACCACCACCAGCAGATGGTCCAGGTCCACCATTACCAGCACCGCCGCCGCCAATTACAACATATTCTACATTTGTTGAAGACCATCCAGGAGCAGTAGCAAAAGTACCCGAACTAGTAAAGGTATGAATAGTTTTATTATTATAAAAACTAACAATACCTCCAGTTGCTTTAACTGATGCCTCAGCTATTTTATATCTGAGGACTACTATTCCAGAACCACCAGCACCGCCTGCTACCGGATGAGCACCAGCACCACCGCCGCCACCACCTTTATTTGCAACAGCAGAAACTCCTGCTTCTGTATTACCTTGTCCACCTCTAGCACCACCACCTAGACCACCCATACCATAAGCCCAGGGAGAATGACTTCCTCCACCACCACCACCAGATCTATATTCTGGTAGTCCAGCAATAGAAGATATTACTCCTATACCGCCAGTTCCGGCAGCGATATTTGGGTTAGGTACTGCCCCTCCAATAGCACCTGCTCCACCTCCACCAGTTCCACCACCATAGTTACTACCAGGATATCCACCTTGTGGCGCACCAGGATATCCTTGGTTTGGAGTTGATGCTCCACCATTTCCGCCACCAGGACCACCTGTTCCATCTAAAGCTACACCACCACCAGAACCTCCTGCTCCTCCATTAGTGTTTGGATTAGACATTGAGGATCCACCGCCCCCACCACCTGAGGTTATTGCTGAAATATTTGGTCCGTCAAGTGTTGAATTTACACCACTGGTTGCTGTTCCACCGGCAAAACTGCCGTGTGGACCATCACCTGCTCCGCCACCACCAACAACTACTGGGTAATTTGCAACGACTGCTGTAAATACAGACTCTGCTGATCCACCACCACCAGAACTTTCTCCAACAACACTAGAACGATATCCACCAGCACCACCGCCACCACCATGCTGGCATCCACCGCCACCACCACCTGCGACTACAAGATACTCAACATTATTTGGAATACTACTACCAGTTGCAAGTGCTGTAACATTAAGTGCTCCTGATGAAGTAAATACATGTACTTTATAAGTATCACTACCTTCAGTATATTCACCAACATTACCACCAGTTGCTGTTATTCCCGATGGTGGTACTGGTACTGGTACTGGACTAACAGCATCCTTTCCTGATGAGTCGCCACCAAGAGATTTAACAAACTTATTTCCAAAGGTGTTTGCTTGATTTCCTAATCCTTTAATACCCATAATTAGATATCCGTATCGCCATTTACCAAGAAATTAACTGCAGAACCAATACCCACACCACCAGCATCTGGTGGAGTAACATCAACACTAAGAGAATCAGTAGATGTTAGTACAATGGGATAATTGGATTCAAAGAATGTTGTTTCATTAGGAGCAACATCAATCCTTAAAATTCTATTTCCTACAACAGGAGTGGAAGTAACTGGATTGGTATCAGGGTTAATGTAGAGAGAAACCCTAGCAGTACCAAGTCCAGTGTTATGCATAATGACACTTCTAATATAGCAAGTACCTGCTACACCAGCATCAGTAGGTGTAACCCCAGCAGTTAAAATACCGACAGTTGCAATGCCAGTTACCGAAGTTATATTTAATACTTTAGTCTTTTGAAGTGCCATCTTATACTTCGTTTTCCTTTATTTATTAGATGAACAGAGAGGAGGTTATATCAAGTGCTCCACCGCCAGATCCAGCAGCAGCAACACCAGTCAACTTAGAACCATCACCATAGAATGCAGTAGCACTCACAATACCTGCATTAGTATACATTGTAATACCAGTCCCAACTAGTACGTTGCCACTAGTTACAGCAGCTCCAACACTAACAAGTTCAACCCAAGCACCTGCGTGAGCAAAGTATGCTTTTCCTTCTGAGTGAACGTGAGCAAAAGCACCATGATAACTTGATGCTAATGGTAAATCAGAAAGATTATTATAAAGGAAGGGAATTGTATTATTAGTTGCAGAAGCAACAATTCTTCCACTAAACGTAGAAACACCCGATACGTTTATATTATCAAGTTCACTATGTCCTACAACATTGACACCCTGTCTGAAAGTACCAATACCTTGTGAATCGACGTTGGTTACATCTTCATAAGTAATAGTTCCACCAACAGAAATGCTACCACTAAAAGTAGCAGTAGCAGCATCAATAGACCCCGATGTAATAACTCCCCCAACACTGATACTGTTAGATGTTGTGTTTCCTTGTGTTGTTACAACATCAAGAGTTGGAGTCGATACATTAGTTAAAGCAGAACCATCGCCAGAAAATGAAGTAGCAGTTAAAACACCAACAACTGATGCTACATTTTTCAGAGAAGTATTTCCTAAGTCAAGACTATCACCAGATTGCAACTCTTGCAACTGGTTCGCACTGGGATTATAAACTAGCGGATATCTATCTGCCATTACATTAGTATAGTCTTTTTATTATTTATGCCTTGTTGAAAGCAATGAATCCTTTGGTCCCATCTCTCTTCACTACACCAAGATGTTCTCCGTGAAGATCAATCGTTGCTGCAGAAGTTCTTGTTCCAATCGTTAAACTGGTTAATGATGGAGTTGTTTGTGTTGTACTCAATACTACTGCATAAAACGAATCATTAGTCTTAGGAGCAGCAGCAAATGTTATCTGGTTCTCGGTGATCGTATAAGATTTAACAGGTTCCTGAATCACACCTTCAAGAGAAATCAAAACAGAATAAGAGTTCTGACAGAAGAAAGGAAGACCTCCAATCGCAAGATTGAAGGATACAAGATTTCCATCAAACTGAGATGAGATATCATCCAGTTTTCTATATGCTCCTGATTCGTTTGGTCTTCCTATGTATGGCATTGTTATCTAATGAAAATAAAGAACGCCTGGCTATTAAAATCAACTCTAGTAGAATCTGGACCTACATCTGTAGTATTGGCATCGTACCACGCTGGTCCATGACCATCATCAGTACCAATCAATGCTGTTGAATTAGTATCTTGTCCAGAGGCATCAGAACTAGCATGTACTGACCATTTAGCATCATTCATACCCATATAGTACCACATATCAGTTCCTGGTGTCTTGAAATATCCAGGTCTGCAATAGTTTTCCAAAGCAGTTGCGGGGTCAGATATTCTATTACTAGCATAAGTACTGTTAGTCCATCTTCCTCTACCATCTCTGGCACCAGCACAGGTTGTTCCTTGTTTTGGTCCTGATGTTACCTGCCCATAAGCAGTTTTACTTGTGTTAGTGTAATTCGTTTGATTTGTGAAGAATCTGATAGCATTCTGATTACTTGGGACTTGATAAATCCAATCAGTACTTCTGTTGGACATCCAATTAGAAGTATCGATGCATCCAATACACCTAACTTCGGTCGTAGTATATGTTCCAAAATCAGCAGACCAAGCACTACCACCAGTTTGAGTAACGTCTGTTAGACTCCTTACTGATGTTATTGCATTTCTAATAGTGGTCCGCCCATCAGCAGCGAAACGAGCAACAAGCATCCACCCATAATCTCCACCCTCTCCAGATCCACTAGTGAACATACAATAGACTGCCTGTTCTCCACCATCAGGAGTGGTTATATAATAAACTCCATCGGTTGTGATTCCAGCAGCTCTGAGTGCTTCGGCACTTGTTGCTGGATTGCCTTGTTGACCATAACCAATAATCCATCCACCCTCCTGCATAATATAATACTGTTGCTCCATTGAGAAAACACCAGTAGTATTGGGCACACTAGTGTTACTACCCAAGGTATTTCCAAAAATTCCGCCTATCCATCTTCTTGTCATTTAGATCCTCCTATTAGGCGTCGTCTAGTTCTTCATATGAAATAATTATTTCTAAATCACTAGCGGCACTTGCATGTGCCTGAATTCTATCATTTTCTTCAAGGTAAATTGGAGCATCCTTACCAAGAACAATCAAAGTTGATTTAGCAGGAACAGCAACATCTTTTGCAAGATGATATGCTGTCGATGCAGTGTAATCATAAAATCTAACATGAACATCAGCAGCATTAGTTCCATCAACATTCGATACAATGATGGAATTAATTTTAAATAATTTGTCAGAAGCACCAGATAAAATATCAGCGCCGCCCGTTGTTCCTAATGCAGCACCCATCGTCTTACCGTAGATGCTTGATACGTTTACAATATTTGGTGCAGCCATTGTTTTTTAATCTCCGTAAATCTATTTAGCAATCAACCAAAAACCATCGCCATAGCGATTGCCTTTCCAGTTGTGGCGGCACCCTTACCTTGAATATCAAGACCGCCACCCTCTATATCCCAGTTTCCAGTTGAGTTCTTCCAGGTAATTTTCTTATCACCATCAGCACCACCATAAACTACAATACCACCACCATTAGCAGTAGTATTATTTGTAGTTCCTGAGACAACAGAACTAAGTCCAACTGTTTTATCCTCAACCTCTAAACTAGTGGTATTAATCTTGGTTTCAGTACCATTAACTATAAGATTGCCACCAATCGTAGCGTTGTTAGTTACGTTTAGTGTGGAAATAGTTCCTGTAATATCACTAAACGATGTAGAACCAGAAACATTTAAAGTTCCTGTGGTAATGATACCCGATGGGTTATTAAAACTACCACCACCAGTTACGTTCAGTGCTCCAGTTATATTAGTAGCACCAGTAACATTCAGAATGTTAGAAACGGTAGTAACACCAGCAATCGTAGCACCACCAGCAAGTGAAATATCGCTTGTGCTAGAAGCAGTTATCGCACCAGCAATAGAAGTGGCACCACCAACAACGAAGTCACCGTTGTTAGTCAAAGTAACACCAGCACCAATATTCAATCCCTTAGAATAAATCGGTGCGGCAGAACCACTCTGACTTACAATATTATCAACTCTAAGTTCTGACATCGCGTCTAATACTTTCTAGTTATTTAGACGACAGTGTGTGGCAGATTATAGTGATTGATGACTAAATGTCTGTCATCAGCAATATCAAGTGTTGCTCCAGTATCAACTCTTACGTGAGTCTTGTTGATACTAACGAGAGCATCGTTGGCACCAGCGGTTGTACTATCAAGAGTTAAGTTAGCACTAACAACTTTTGGTGAAGTATCGATAACCGCAAATTCATCAGCGGCAACAACACCTTCATAGTTAGTAGCACTAACAAGTCTTGTTGTATCTCTTGCTCTTGTCATACGTTTATATTTTTAGTTATTTATTTCTCCAAAACTCCATATTACTATATTTTTTAATTACATTTTCTGGAAGAATATCAGAAACTTTATAATTTGATTTTTCAATGGTTGATCTTACTCTATGCAAATCACATCCATACTGACTATCATCATATTTCAAATGATTTGATTCAAACTCTTTAATTCCGGTAAAGTGATGGTAGTAATATGGAATATCAAGAAAATCGTATAATTCATCTATAACATTTTCAGTGTCATTGATCAAATCATTATACTCAATTAAATGCAAATACTTCTTATTTTCTGATTGTAACAAATTAGATAAAGAACATATACTCTTATCCAACTGTCCCGATGGTTTCATCAGAACTTCACACTTAACTTCAATATCACTTTTATGAAAATTATTACATCTCATTCCAGTGTTAAGTTCAGTTTCAATTTCTTTATCAACCCAAGTAGGATTTAGTTTTATAAAAGATGCCAGTATTTCATTTATATCTCTAACCGTACAAATAATTTTTATATCATCGCCATATAAATTTTCAAGGATATTCAAATTATTTTCTGTTCCCCAAGGTCCTCTATCAATAATATACTTTGCATCCCAATCTTTATAGTATGAATCAAATACTGATTTCAAATAATTCTCTAAAGATCCAAAATCTGGGAAGTTTTGAAACATTTCACCAAAAGTAAGTGTAACTCCATGGTGAAAAATATCCGATACAAAGCTATTCGCAGATACTGCAATGTCTTTATTTTGATTTAAAATAGAAGACAAAAGAGTATTACCACTTCTTGGCATTCCTGCCAGAAAAAAATATTGTTTTTTCATAATAAAAAGTTTTTTAAATTATAGCATCTTTATTAGACTTCGTATGCAATGATCATTGCACCACCAGCACCAGCGCCACCTTGCTTGTCATAAGGTTGACCAGGTGATGGTGTAGATGCAGCACCACCGCCACCACCCGTATGTACTGTACCAGGTGTACCATTATTACTGTGTTTTACTCCACCTGCTCCACCAGTTCCATCAGGAGATCCAGCACCTGGATTACCATTATTTGAATAACTAGATCCTCCACCACCACCGGCAAAATATCCATTATTTCCAAAACCTGTTGGCAACCATGGCCAAGTTGGTGGTCCTGCTCCTGCACCACCTCTACCAGATTGGTCGTTGTTAGGAGCATTTACTCCAGCTTCACCAGCTCCACCGCCGCCACCATGAGCATAACCGGGTCCGCTGGATGGTCCTGTACCACCAACATTACCTATATCATTTAGACCTGATATTGAACTGTTTATGCCGGATTGATTCGATGGTCCTACATCTGCACCACCCCCACCAGAACCACCTGTTCCACCATTACCAGGACCATTATCACCGTAACCACCACCTTTAGCAGTTACTGTAGTGCTACCATTAGTAAATATTGAGTCAGATCCAACGTTTCCCTGTTGATGGTACGGAGTAGAATTAGTTGGTGCTGCTCCCCCTGCTCCAATTGTAACAACATAACTTCCTACTGATACCTCAAAGTTTCCATTAGAATAGACAACGCCACCGCCGCCGCCTCCTCCACCATATCCACCAGCACCCGATCCACCACCAGCAACTAAGAGAAAATAAACATCCTTCCCAGCGAATGGACCTGAAGTAACTGCAAAAGTTTGATTCCCTCCAGGAGCAGAGTTGTAGTAATGGAATTTCATATTACCCACTGTGGTTTCAGTACCACCAGTGGCAGTAAATGCACCCTCCCCGCCACCAGAACCAAATCCTTTACCAATATCAGAAGACTTATAACCCTCTAGCAGCTTACCTAAAGCTCTACCCTTAATAGATTTAAATGGAGACATCTATCAAACCTCCTTATCGCCATTAACTAATACATTGATAGTGCCACCAATAGCGGCAACGTTAATCGTATCTCCAGTATCCTCTAGAATAATAGGATATGCTGGTTCAATCAGAACCGTTTCCTTAGCAGTTAATGCTACATTGAACATTCTGTTTGCATTCCCAGCAGATCCACCGTTGGGAACAACGTAAACATAAGCAGTACAAGCAGTTCCAGTCGCAGCACCACCATCGTGAATTGCAATAGACTTCACATATACTTTTTTATTATTAGCAACAGTAACTACATTAGCATTTGCTGCTCCAGCAATCGCAGTTACGTTTGATAATCTTCCTCTAGTGAGTGCCATGACTTATCTTTTTAGTTATTTAGGAGAACAGGTACATATCAAGGACAAAGTTGCCCTCATAATCAGCAGCACTTATTGCAGCGCCAACGTTTACATCACCATCAACTGCTAAACTATCAACAGCAGTAACAGCAGTATCAATCGTAGTTGTGGTTCCGTTTACAGTAAGGTTACCACTTAGCGTAAGATCAGCACCAGTAGCACCTGCCGATAATACTCCAGTACTACTAGCAGTAGTAGCAGTATCAGCATTGCCAGTAAGAGGTCCACTGAAACCAGTAGCAGTTACAATACCAGTAGAACCAGTAACACTGAAACCATTATCAAAGGTGGTTGACCCCTGAAAACTAGTAGCACCAGTGACATTCTGATTAACAACGGTAGCGGTAACAATACCAGTTACATTAAACCCATTAGGGAATGTTGGTGATGTCCCCGCTACTCTTCCTGTTATAGAGTCAACACTTAGTTGTGACATCTTATTATACTACCTTTTTTACTTATTTATTCAGTTACAACTGTGCCGCCGAATGAATAAATTTCACTAGTAGCAGTTGCCTTATTAGTATATCCTTTTCTATCAGCAAACTCAGTGGTCCAAGAAGTACCTTCCTTATAATAGACAGTACGTTCGGTACCAAGAATGTTCTGTTGTTTAGCAATGTGATAATTTGCCATCTTACTATAACTGTTTTCAGTTATTTATCTGTTTCCAATCATAGATAAAATTTCCAGAGAGAATACACTTACCTTCAACTTTATTATGTGGAACTCGATGTTTCAATCTACTATCAAAAACTATCAATTGACCTTCTTTCTGATTAACTTTACGTCCACTAGTGGTAAAAATTATAGGTGACGATCGTTTTGACATACTCACAATATAAGAAAAAGTATAAGCATACCCATCGTGACTATGAGATCCCAGATATTCTCCTTTTTCATAGTTAATGCCCCATATCTCAGAACATCTTAATCTAACATATCCATTATCTAAACGAGGTCGAAAACAATCTCTATTAACTATCTCAGTTATCCAATTTACTATTATATCTACTTCTCTAGTAATTAAATTTACTTCTAAATTTTTTATCCATTTAATATTGGACTGGTCTC
>Ga0181417_1000520_pt1 | contig 12551 bp, 25 predicted proteins | sample 40SPOviralmetaG_FD_130142 | JGI IMG/M metagenome (GOLD analysis project Ga0181417, IMG submission 130142) | Marine viral communities from the oligotrophic San Pedro Time Series (SPOT) site, San Pedro Channel, CA, USA - 40 SPOT_SRF_2013-02-13 | ecosystem: Environmental > Aquatic > Marine > Strait...
ACATCATAAATACCACGAAATCTTCCCTGTTTATATTGAGAAGTTTTATGAAGATGCTGGAGGTATAATAGAGATTGGACTTGAACCAAAACGGGGCAAAGCGTCCTTAAATATGTGGCTAGAGCTTTTCCCCAACATGCATATCTATGGACTTGACAAGCAAACTCCCGATGAATTTCGTGAAAGATACACAATATTTAAATGCGACCAAAGCAATGAGAGCGAAATAAATAATTGCGTCGATCAGATTAAACATAAAATATACTTTATTAATGACGATGGGTCACATATTCCCGATCATCAGCTTTTAACATTTAATATTTTATTTCCCTTGCTAGAGGTTGATGGTGTTTATATCATAGAAGATGTTGAAACTTCATATTGGACGAAACAAGGCTTGTATGGTTATGAAACTAAATATGGAAAAGGTCACAAAAAATCAATAGTAGAAATTTTCAAACAAGCAATTGACGGAGTAAACTACGAATTTTCTCAATCTTCAGACGGCGAATTGAAACATCAAAAAGAAATTGAATCTATTTGCTTTCATAAAAACTGTATTATCATCACAAAACGAGAGCCCGAATCTCGAGGATATCGATTCAAGGATAAACTTTAATAAAATTATGTACATTATACTAGGTAAAAACGGATACATAGCAGAAGCTATTGTAAAAGAATTAACGTCACGCGATTTACCTCATGTCGCTTGGAGTAGATCTGATGTTGATTATACAGATCTTAAAGAATTAAAGTATAATCTTTATATTTTAGGTGATGACTTGCATATTATAAATTGTGCAGGGTATATCGGCAAGCCAAATGTTGACGCTTGTGAATTAGCAAAAGCTGATTGCATAGAAGGTAATGTTTTGTTGCCTCTAATGCTTGCTCAACTATGTTGCGAAAAGAAATACGAATTCACTCAAATATCTTCGGGTTGTATTTATGGTGGATACGAAAAACATTTTACTGAAAAAGATGCCCCCAATTTTGATTTCCAAAATGGTAGTTTTTATAGTGGAACAAAAGCTCTTGCAGAGAAAGTCGTATTACAAAATAATCCAAATAGTTATGTGTTCAGATTACGTATTCCTTTTGATGAATATGAATCTCCAAGAAATTACTTAACTAAATTATTATCTTATGACACTTTGTTGGATGTTGAAAATTCTTTATCTCATCGCGCAGATTTTGCTAAATATGTAATGGAGTTAATTGAGCAAAAAGTGCCACATGGAATTTATAATGTTACAAATAAAGGAAGTGTCACGACTAGAGATGTCGTACAGTTAATTAAAAAATATAATTTATCAAATAAAGATTTTAAGTTCTTTGATAATTTAGAATCTTTCGGCAAAGAAACAGTAGCCCCAAGATCAAATTGTGTTCTCGATACAACAAAAATCGAACAATATATTAAAATAAGAACTGCGCAAGAAGCGCTAGAAGATGCATTATCCAAATATAAATAAAATAAAAACAGGGATAACATTCTCAACCTTTGACCTTCTTCACTCTGGCCATATTGCCATGCTTCGTGAAGCAAAAGAGCAATGCGATTATTTAATTTGTGGATTACATGTTGACCCGCAGGTTGAGCGCCCACAGAAGAATGCGCCTATCCAGAGTATTGTAGAAAGATACATTCAATTATCGGCGGTTAAATATGTCGATGAGGTTGTTCCATATAATCTCGAAAAAGATTTGGCGGATATTTTATTAACTTACCCAATTAATGTTAGAATAATTGGCGCCGATTATAAAGACGTTGATTTTTCAGCAAAACAGCTTTGTATTGACAACGATATAGAAATATACTATAATAGTCGAAGTCACGATTTCTCAAGCAGTGGTTTACGAAAAAGAATCGCAGAAAAAGAAAATGCAAATAACTAAAGAATTTATTGATAAACTATTAATTTTTGGCGCCGAGCTTTCGCAAGAAGTTTGTGAAATACAAAAGCGCGGTTTTGAAACTTTACAAAAAGACGACAAAAGCCCATTAACAGAAGCTGATCTTCATTCAAATAAAAGAATCTGCGAGTTTTTATCAGCAAACACAAGCGTTGCAAATATAATATCCGAAGAAAATAAAGAGATTAAATACGAAGAGCGCGTAGGATGGGAGTATTATTGGCTTATAGACCCCATAGACGGCACAAAAGAGTTCGTGAAGGGTGGAGATGACTTTTGTATTAATATCGCTTTATGTAAGCATAATGAGCCTATATTTGGCTATGTAGCTTGCCCCAAAAAGAAAGATCAATATTACGCTATACAAGACCGAGGTGCATTTAAAAACGGCGAACCGATTTACGCCAAATATTGTTATAATCCACAGGGTGAATCAATCAAAGTGGTTGCAAGTAAATCCCATTTAAATAAAGAAACAGAAGATTTCATTGAAAATCTAAAAAAAGACCATAAAGTGGAGACTTTAAATATTGGAAGCTCCTTAAAATTCTGCCTCGTTGCGGAAGGCAAAGCTCATTTATATCCCCGATTTGGTCTTACAATGGAATGGGATACCTGCGCTCCACAAATAATCGCCGAAGAAAGTGGGGCTACAGTATTAATTTCAGATACAAAAGAGCGATTGTCCTACAATAAAGAGAATCTTCTTAATCCCTTTTTTATAGTTTCTTCAAAAAGTTTTAAATAGTTCTTGACTTTTGTTTTAACATGAAAATAAGAACTACTCAACAAGCATTATCCAAATATAAACAATAGTGTAAATATATGAGTGAAAAAAATTTTAAGAAAATTGTTTGATTTTACTTTGATGTTTTTCGCTTTTTGGTATTACCTTTTAATTGAACCTATTGTAAAATATTTTAGAGGGTATTAACTATTTTCGGGGTAAAAATATCATACCCAAGGCAAATATCACATAAGCGATAAGAAATAAGTTCCACAGATCAACGAGCATTTGCATAATAATTTTATTGTGTTATACATTATTACACCCAAATAATCTTGACAGAGGTATAAACATCTGTTACAATTAGAGCATGACAACAATACTAGGATTAACTTGCATCAGCGAAGAATTAAAAGATAAAGATAAAAAGAAATACTCATTTCGAACAATGACTCGCAAAAGATTCAATGATTTGTGTACCTCTGAAGGTAAAAATGAAGCACTTAATCAACTCTCTGAAAGAATTTTGCACAATGTTATTGTTACTCAATATATTATCAATCATTGTAGTGCCACAAATATTAGGCATTATCGTCTTAGTTCTTCTCTTTTTCCTCTCCTTACCGATCAAACTTTGGAAATATCTCTTGAAGATCTTCCGAATTACGCCACGATCAAACAGGAACTAAGGCAAGCGGGATTAATTGCTCAAACATTGAGAATCTCTATTGGCTCTCATCCCGATCAATTTAATGTTCTTGCATCAAATAATAAAGATGCAGTAAAACGAACGATCAACGAATTGAATTTTCAAGCAAGCGTTCTTGATCAATTAGGTTTGCCCCAAGATCATTCTGCCCCAATGAATATTCATATTAATTATACTCCACAAGCAGATGAAACATTAGAGATCGTTGCTACCAGATTTTTCCGCAATCTATCTATGTGTGATAAAGGAGTTTATAAGCGTTTGACTATAGAAAACGAAGACAAAGGTTTTTTTAATGTAGATAACTGCATAAAATTTAGCGACCACTTATATAATACATTCGGAGCTCAAATACCTGTCTGCTATGACAATTTGCATGATTTTTGCAATCCATCAGAGGAACGCAATATTACATTTCAAGCAGAGAGATGTGCTTACACATGGGTAAATACAGACAAACCGCATGACGATGAATGCGAGGCGGTGGCAGATTATTTTGCTCCTGTATTTCATTGGTCTGAAGGTAAGCCCGAAAAGCCAAGAGCACACGCAGATTATTTCGCTCTTGGAAATACTCCCCCTCATATTGCGATAGATGTAGATAGACCCGCAAAGTGGGAATGTGAAGTTAAAGGTAAAGACAAAGCTATTCGCTTATTGCAAAAAGCGTTATACGGATGAAGAGCAAACTAACGTTCTTTATTGAATTGAGTATTGTTTTGGGTATAATAATTATTCTTTTATATTTTATGTAAAATGACAAAAGGCAAATCATCAAATAATCAAAACGGCAAAGGCGACTCACCTCGAAACAACTCTTCAAAACAATTTCAAGACAACTACTCCAAAATAAAATGGAAGAGTGTCAAAAAAAAGCTTGACAAAATAAAAGATAAGTGATAGAATAGTTCCATGGATCAAATAATAGAGTTGTGGAATTTATCTTGGGGAGATGGCTTAATGCTTACTTTTATGTTAATGGCTTTATATACCTACAAGGTTTGGATAGATAATAAGTTTAAAAATTGAAAACAATAAATATTAAAAATGATAGAAAACAATCCAAAATTATACAAATATATATTAATTGATACAATTGCACGAGCATCCTACGCAAGATTAAGTAGTGCAATGTTATCAAAATACGAATCGCAAGAAAAAAATAAAGCATTTAAAATGAACAGAGTTGCAAAGAAATACATACTAGAGAAAGATTGGAAATAAATAATGAAAATATTAATTGAAATAAATAAAGAGATTCATAGCGTTGAAAGCGATAGAGAAAATAGCAAAGACTTGTACCACATGATTTTGCATTTCAAAGGTTTACTTATGGGCATAGGGCACTCCGAAGAAAAAATAGATGGTTGCTTCAAAAGTGCATTGGAAACTCACTTAATACCCAACTCTGAGTAAATCAAACTTCATAAATAATGAAAATAACAATTACAAATTACGATAAGATTTATAGCGTTGAATACGATAACGATACAGATATAGAAAGTGTTGGAGATATGCTTAAAGGCTTACTTGTCAGTATGGGATATCACCCATGCAATGTGGATGAATTATTTAATACTGAATATAAATGGTTCACTCAAGAAGAAAGGGATGAAAATATGCAAGGTCATAAAAAATATAATTATACCGACCCCGATCACCCAATGTATCTTGCACAAGAAAAAAATTATATGAAAAAATACAATGAAGGTTACGCAAAAGGTTGGGACGAAGCAAAACACCAAGATAAAGTGCAAAAATTTCAAGATGATCTTTATAAACAAGCGGACGATATGTTCAACTAAAAATGATAACGATAGAAGACGCAAATAATGAAAGTTATTACATAAATCCCGCGAATGTGGTATATGTAAAACAAAGGGAAAAGTTTTGGAAAATATTGCTCATCACAGGTGAAGCAATAATGACCAAAAATAAAGATGGAGCAATGGCAATCGTAAATTCCATTAAAAGATATTCGTGAAAGTTTCAGAACTAGAAGTTAAAGAAAGTTTTGATGGCGAATTATATTTTCGTCTACCCGATGATGTTTTAAATAGGTTAGGCTGGAAAGAGGGGGATGAATTAAAGTTTATTCCTCAAGATGAAGCATTTATTATTAAAAAAGTAAAATATGAAAATGTAGAACTAGAATTTGATAAAGAAGAATTGCTCAAATACATGACATTCGCACATGAAAAAAATATGACATTTAACGAACTCTGCGAAGAAGCAGTAAAAGCTAAAATAGATGAAGTTAATTGCAAGTAATTTTTTATATTATTGCGGTCACGCATTAAGTTTTTTATTGTATTGTGATTTATTCGCCTTTTTATACCCTGTTTATAGCAAAATAATGTATTGGAGTATGGAGCTAGATACAGATCACAAAGTTTGGAAAATGACAATAAATAAAAGAAAGTTGCACGAAGATTAAAGTCTTGACAAACCTGAAAAAATATGAGATAATATGAACAACGAAATGATTGAACAAATGACAGAAGATATATATTTCCAAAAAGGATATGATAAAGGCTTCGCAGATGCACAAGAAATATTATCTAAAAAGTTTGAAAAAATATTAAGTAAAAACGCAAACCAATCATACGAAAAAGGCTTCCAAGAAGGAGCTAATCAAAAAAATAATAAGCCATGTGTTTGTGGCTTTTGGGGAGATAAAAAAACAAATAAACAAAAATAATATGCTTACAACATCGACACATCTTAAATATATGTCGATAAAAAGCTAAAATATATACTATGAAAACATTGCACAATACAAAAAATTGCAACTACAGAAGATTCTTGCATAAACAATTAAAACACGGCAAAATAAGTGGTCAATTCTATCGCTTTCTTTGCAAGAACTTTCCTTATAGATTAACTTGTCGATCTATTGACATGAATGTTAGAAAGGTTATTCATGGCAAGATGAACGAATCTACTGCGATCAACACTTTAAAAGAAAAAGAAAAAGACGAAATGAAACGGCAAGCAGAAATGTACAAATCAAATATAGAATGCCGAAATAAAATAAGCGAAAAAAAAACTGCTAAAAAACTCACAACAGAAGAAGATGTTGGGAGAGACATCGCAGGAAGAGAACCCACATACGAAGAATATCAAAAAGAACAAGCATTTAAAGAAGCAAAAGAATATTTAGTTTTTATTAAAAACAAATTTAAAGCAAATAAAATATCCCGAAAGGTATTAGATCATGCAGTTATATTTATCAAGAAATGTATAAAAGAAAATTTTTATCTACCTATGAGATTTAAAACATCATTATACAGAATATTCGATAACGATGGTTACAATATTCACGCTAGAGAAGCAGAGTTTTTTACATACTTCAAAAACGCATTTTCAAAAACGCACAAACATAGTATTTACAAACACAAATTAAATGAAATTACAAATAACTACATACGAAACCCATAGAAATAATATAACAAAATTTCTCAATAAATTGTGCCCGAATGGGGTAGGTGCTGAGATTGGAGTAAAGCAAGGTAAGTTCTCCAAAGTCCTCATGGATGGTTGGTTAGGGTGCAAGTTATACCTTATTGATCCTTGGGAAGAGCAAGACAAGGCTATTTATGACGAGTCAATACATGACCACGATTCTGATTATAAAATTACATTATCAAACCTTAAAAACCATTCTGGTAGATACGAAATAATAAAGCAATATTCAACCAATGCACATTCTCATTTCGCAAAAAACTCCTTGGATTTCATTTATGTTGATGGAAACCACTCATACGAAGGTGTTAAATCCGATCTCGAATTGTTTTACCCGAAGCTCAAATATGGTGGGGTTATGATGGGAGATGATTACCATAGACACGACCTAGAAAAAGTATTCGGCTTTGATTTCGGGGTAAAAAAAGCGGTGGATGATTTTTGTTTTGAAAATAAACATAATCTTTCCTTAAATTATTATGGTGATTGGTTCTACAAAATAAGCGAAACAGAAAAAATACCTTCTCGAAACTGGATGTTTATCAAATAACGCTTGACATTTTCAAATAGATCAAATATAATATCGCCATGCCATATATACCAACATCAGAAAAAGAAAAAGTAGATCGAGGCTTAATCGCTCTAAATTTATCAGAACTTAAAGATTCGGGAGCTTTGAATTACGCAATTCATCAAATAATTGCACAATATATTTCGCAAAATAAAGAATCATACCAAACATTTAATGATGTCATTGGGGCTTTAGAATGTGCTAAAATGGAATTGTATAGAAGATTAATTTCTGAATACGAAGATAAAAAAATTCTCTTAAATAAAGATGTAAAACCATATTCAAATGAATAAATTCTTAGATTGGATTAAGGGAACTTTTTTAGCGATTGGCGTACTTTGTTATTGCATTTGGGCAAGTTTTATGTTAATATTTACGAATGAAGATGAATAATAATTTATATCAAATGTTAAAAACATCCGCAAAAGCAGATGTAGCAAAAGCAAAGTTGAGCCTCGATTTATTAGGAAATAACGCAGTCGGAATTGGAGATCATTCTACCGAAGATTTTTATAAAAATGCAGAAGAAGCATTATCTTTACTTGCTGATGCAGAAGATAGGTTAGAAACTTTACATAGATTAACTAAAGACCAACTTGATATATAAAAGTTTATGGCAGTCGATACTCAAAAGTATGTTGTTGCATGGTCTTTAACTATCAAGCAAAGCCCTTTGCACATCAACGAGTGGCAAATATTCAACTCTTTAGATAAAGCCAAGAAAAAATACAAACAGCTACTTGGCAGAAAAAGATTATATACTGCATCAATTTCAAAAATAATAAAGTCAACAGAAGATTAGGCTTGACAAAGTTTTAAAAATATCGTATTGTATTTGCATGAACAGATTTGAATTAGAAGACGCAATGAGTAATCTTCACCAAATAGGCGAAGACATAGAAACAATTATATATGCGATTGGAGATTCCCCAATCAAACATACTGAAGATCAACTATTAAATATGTTGATTGGCATGAAACAATTACATGATACTCGCTATCAAAAAATGTGGAATGTGTTTGAGCAGTTAATTAAAAATGGAACAATAGCAAATAAGGATAAATAAGATAATGTTATTAGAAATAGATAAAGAAGTTGAATTATTAATAATTGACAAAGGTTTATCGCACATAAAAAAAGTTGAAGTTAACCCTGACATCGAAACTGATGGAGATAATTTTGACTATTGGAATAGCGTTCCATTAAATAATGGAAATTTTATCGACTATAATATCCATGAGGCAAACTTTGGAGAAAAATATGATGACTTTGATGGTTACGAATGGTTTTGTTCGGCATATCATGTTGATCCACCCAATGAAGAAAACGAACATCATCAAATAAATACAGATATAGAAAAATTATTATTTAGCTATAAAAATGGCGAAGTAAAATTTGAGCGACTATGAGAGAAGTTTTATTAGATAACAAACTTTGTACTTTTAAATATTTAGATTTTGAAGATTTAATTGAAGCAAATAATATTAAATTATTTCACAAAGAAAAACAAATAAGAGGTAGAAAGTCATATTCTTTTTGGAGAAAAATTGTGAATCAAATGAAAGAACTTAACTTAATTGAAAAAATTTCTTTATGCAAACAAATATGGAATCAGATGGATGACAGACATTGCTTCCATACTCTCACCCAATCTCGGTTCGATTTAGAATCACTAGCTTTATGCTTGAAAGAGTCAAATGGATGTAGGGGAGAGAAGTAAAAGATATGTCAGATTCCACATGGATCATACATTTTCCTCTGTCTTTAAAAGCGGAATTATGGTAGATGGACTATGGCACGAAGCGAGAGGAGAAATAAGATACGAGGCTTTAATGCAAGAAGAAAAAGATGGAACGCAAATAAGTTATCTCTTCCCGATCTTTGACCCCGAATCAAATGAATTTGATGATTACGAAGGTTAAAAATATTCTTGACAAATAAGAGCTAATGTGTTATTATAGATGAATATGAAAGAAATAATCCTAAAAGTTTTAGAGGAGTTGCAAGACTCGCAAATAAATATAAAAAGCGAAAGTGCAAGAGAAATTCTAGCGAACAAAATAGATTTTGAGCTACAAGCACATATCTCACAAATAATAGAATTATCTACTATCGGAGAGTAAATATGCAAGAAGATTATGACGAAGAAATTGCTAGAAAAATGGAAGCTATAAATTTAATGTATGAAACTTGCACAGAAGATTTACCAATTTCAAAATTAGAAGAAATATCAGAAAGGCATGGAATGTTATTGCAACAACAAATGTTTTGGGTAGCAAATAATAACACAAAAAGATTCTTGTATGACTTACAAGAATTTTCTACTTGGCTTTACAAATTCCTAGAATTAGATCATCTCGATGAAGATGACCTTAAAGATTTTTAAATATGAATAATACAAATAATTGGAACAAAAAAAATGTGAGTAATGTAAATAATTGGCAAGTAACTTGTGCATCTGATGCAGAAGAATTTTTTTATGAAAGTTCAGATGAAGTTGTACCCGAAGGAGATGCAGTCGGAATAGAAATAGAAAATGAAAAAAGCGTTGACCTTGTATTATTCTCAAATATATATTGGACTGACGAAAATCTATATTAAATAGGGTGTATATAAATATATGACATTAAGGGAATTGTTGTACAGAAAATCATATAAAAATATATTCAATATAATATATAAAACTTTTTTAAAAGATCGTACTCAAGATGAAATTGTAGAACTATCAATAAAATTTGAAAAAGCATTCAGAGAACTAAAGTCTATCGAACAACAGAATAAAACAAAAAACTTAGTTGTTTTAAATGAAGTTGAAAGTAAAGAAGAACAAATAATAGATGTATGTTTTTACGATGATAAGCAAGACGAACACTATGCTTTAGATTTTATGGATTGGGGCGAGATAATCGACTGCGAAGTTGTTGCTCCTAAAAAATTTAATCAAACTACCATTGTTGCTCATGTATTATGGGAAATAACATTTTGGGGATATAGTAGAGAAAAAATAACTGAAGAAAGAAAAGATTTAAATAAAGCAGTTGAAGAAGTAAAAGAATTGGACTTGGAAGATTTAGAAAATTTTAATATAGAAGACTTGGATGGATGAAGATAGGTTATATGAGTTTCGCATAGAATATATTAGTGGTAATTCAGTAGGGCATAATTACCATTATTATCTTGCAAAAAATGCAGAAGAAGCATTATTTTATCAACTAGAAATGATGGATCATAAGCATTGGGATATTACGCTTTTAAAAATGGAAAGAAAATGCCCATTCGCAAATAAGTGGATTAATGAGAGTGAAGTTTTAGAGCTTTGCGATCACTCTTAATTTTTTTTAAAAAAAGCCTTGACACAATTTCGTTTTTGTGCCATACTTTAGGAATGATAGATTTTATTGCAGACATGAACGCTTCAATCAAGAAGCACGAAAAAGAGTTAGCCTCACAACCTCGCAAGGGCATGATGGTATATTTAGATAAAAGCACTCCAATTTTAGTGCAGTACGCTAGTGCAGATAGCTTCAACCAAGCTAAATCAATTTCCTCTAGGAAAGGGCAATCAAGTTGCTTGCGTAATGTTTTAGATGGCAATGGAAGACGGCAATAACTTTTTTCTTGACAAACTTTAAAACCTATATTATAATAGAGTCTTACTTAAAACAAAACTAATTGAATAAAAATGATAATTGAAAAAGATAAAAAAACCATTGTGCAGTCGCACGATTTTGAATCAGTAAATTGCACGATTGATGCTGAAGATATGCGTTATGTTGCTTCGCTCTTGCGAAACAATTACTCTAACACTCGACTTGCAGTCGTTCGTGAGATTAGTGCCAATGCACTAGATGCGAATGTCGAAGCAAACGAAACTCGACCGATTGAAATCTCAATTCCTAGCAAGCTAAGTCCTACTTTCAGAGTTCGTGATTTTGGCGGTGGACTAAGTAAAGAAGATGTATTCGGCTTATACTCCAAGTATGGTAAGAGTACCAAAAGACAATCGAACAATTATATTGGTGCATTTGGCATTGGTAAATTTGCTCCTCTTTCTTATGGAGATAATTTCACTTGCGTTTCTTACAATGGTGGACTCAAAAGTTCATATAATGTTTTCGTTAATGACGATGATGACACAAAAATTGTAGAGTTACAAGAACCCGAACCAAGTAATGAACCAAGTGGTCTTTGCATCGAGGTTGCAGTTGCAGAATCAGATGTAGATGATTTTCGCAAGATAATTAAAAACTTTTTCGAGTTCTTTTCTGACAAAGAAATGCCAAAGTTTATTGGTGACGATGGAACTTTTATTAGAAATAGGAACAAGGTTATTGAATCAAAGAATGGTTCTTGGTTCTTTTTAGAAGATGAACGCAATGATTCTTATTATAGTCAAAGAAGTTATAATGCCCACATTATCATGGGAAGAGTTGCCTATCCACTAGATAAAAACTCTGTTCAAGTTGATAATTTTGTAGAGAGTTCAAGAAAGAAAGATATTATCTACAACCTACTTGGTCAAACAAATTTTTATTTGCGACTACCATTAGGTGCAGTCAAATTGCATCATAGCAGAGAGTCATTGGAGTACAACAAAGCTACCCAACAAAAGATTATTGGTGCAATGTTAAAGGCTTGCGATGAAGTGCAAGAAATCGCCAAAGAAAAACTCGCAGATTCAAATGATCTTTTTGAGGCAAAAAGTAACTATGCAAGAATAGTTAACTCTATGCCATATAACATGAGGCAAATTTTTGAAAACGCTTTCGAGTGGAATGGTATCAAGATTCAATCGGCAACATTTCATCGAGATCATAAAATGTATGATGATTTAATTCTTACTCAAACAACTAGGGATAACGACTCTTCTGCAAGAAATGGATTTAAAGTTCGCTCGAACAAAGTTACTCGAATACATTGCGATGATGAGACAATTTTTCTTATGCAAGATATAGAATCTTCACACGGCAATAATCTTCGTGCAAGAACTATATTTAATGAAAATGATAAATTGAATACAATATTCTTTATTAATCCATTGACTAAATTAGCTAAAAGTTATATTAAAAATGAATGGAATTTTGATCTTGTAGACAAGAAACATATTCGACTTACATCAAATGTAGTTAAAGAAAAAATTCAATACAATGGAGTACGCAAA
>Ga0181417_1000522_pt1 | contig 12532 bp, 32 predicted proteins | sample 40SPOviralmetaG_FD_130142 | JGI IMG/M metagenome (GOLD analysis project Ga0181417, IMG submission 130142) | Marine viral communities from the oligotrophic San Pedro Time Series (SPOT) site, San Pedro Channel, CA, USA - 40 SPOT_SRF_2013-02-13 | ecosystem: Environmental > Aquatic > Marine > Strait...
ATAAATTAATTAGTATTTTCAATAGACAAGTAAAGTAATGGAAATTAAATTAGATATAGAGGATATCCCTGTAGGTATAGTAGGGTACAAGCAAGGTAACATAGGAGTTAGACATCTTTGTCAATCATGTAAGACCCAGTTTGAAGCAGAGTACCGGGCATGGTTTACAAACTATAACATGGTAAAGAATCCACCAAAGCGAGTATTCATTAAGGCACATTAATCTTAAACTTTATTACACAGGATTTTTATTTTATGTAATAAATGCTTATATTTATAGTATAACAATTAATAATAAAAATATGAAGACAAAACAAGAATTAACCCAAGCATTAAACTTAACTAATAAAGAGTTTGGTTTACTAGCAGACTATGCTTACTGCGACCAGTTTATGCCAGGAGGCGATGTAAAGCAATGGCAGTCAAGAATGAAGGAAGCAATGATGGAGGAAGAAGGAATAGAGATGGAGATAGGAGAACCTATTTGGAGACCAGGAGATAAAGATAAATTAATTAGTATTTTCAATAGACAAGTAAAGTAATGGAAATTAAATTAGATATAGAGGATATCCCTGTAGGTATAGTAGAAGCATGTAGAAAAAACAAAATACTTGACCACGAATTAGTTAATGAATATTCCAATATGATAGCATTAGCCATAGGTGAAAGGAGATCCACCGACTGGACGAATGAAGAGGTAATATCTCATATGTTAAGTAGTATAAATGACATTAGAGAAATGAATGGAACTTTAAAAGGAATATCAGCTTCAACTACAGATCCAGACGCAGATCCATACTTTAATATTTTTCTAAATGGAAAAGAGATTTTATCAACCACATATTTAACAAAAAGTTGGTTTATGGATTACTGGGGTATGGATAGTTATGAAAGATGTGGTAATCGAGTATATGCAACATGGGAAAAAGAATTAGAAGAAAACCCCAGAATCATTGCTGATATATTAAAAAACCTCACGCCAGATCAAGTTAAAAAACATGGTCTAGAAAAATTAGTTAAAGAGGTAGACGACCACTGTACTATGTATGAAAACTGGGATGATACTTCCTTATTCAAGGAGTTTATAGAATGTATAGTAAATGATTATTATATAAGGAATATTCCTAAATACAATGGTGAATCACTTGTAACAGACGACGATTTAAACAGGTAAGTAGTTGTTTTTTTGTTAGAACCCGCTTCGGCGGGTTTTTTTATGAGGACAGGTCTGGCAGGTGCAATACCTTTATCAAGTTAGATCGGTGCTAACCACGTGGAGGTACAGTAGTAAACGTACCTTCAGGTTGCAGTATCGGTAGTAAAGTTGTGAAGGTATACTCGCTACACAAATATTTCCTTTTGTGTATAGTTATAGTTATATTTACTGTATAACAAAAACAAATAATTATGGAAAAAACCAAGAACATATTACGTAGTATAATATATTATGTATATCTAATATTTCTAACAGTGGGAATATTAATTATATCATATCTAATGTGGTGTTTTGCAGACGCAATAGATTCACCACTTTGGAAATTTTTGATGGGAACATTAAATGGAGTAGGGATTCTCTACTGCTTACATGGAGGAATACAATTCAAAAATAATAATATAGAGAAATAATGGAAAAAATCAAGAGAGAATTCATGGTGGTAAACGAAACCATTAAACAAAAATATAAATTAGATTGCGATCTAACAATAAAGTATGCAGAACCCGGTGTTATGTATATCTTAAAAGGCCCAAAGAATCTATTCAAAGCGGTCTTTACTAATGCTAAATGGTCTATCATTAAGCAATAAAAATTACCCAATGTATTAATGTCATTTTTAGATAAAGAAGATAAGTGGTTTCTTGATACCATAAAAGAGGAACTTGTAACCGCAGAAGAGGATAAAGAAATAATGGAGTATGCCTTATTCGATGTATACTCCCATCAACTCACAAAAGATTTAGAATACTATAGCGAAGCGCCTAACATGCTAAAGCATTGTTATGAAGCGGTGTTAGATGACCTTCGTGCAATGGAACAGGAATACATCTTAAAAGAGGAGTATGAAAAGTGTGAAGTAATATTAAAAGTAAAACGTAAATTAATAGAAAAATTTAATATTAAAGTAAAACCTATAACTCAATCCTAGTATAAGATAATAACAAAAAAATAATATTTATATGAGTAACACAACAACTTACAAAAAACTAACACCAGTTCAGAAATTGGTAGTAGTTAACCAAAGACTTAGACATGGTGATATGTCAAAAGTGGCAAAAAGAACAGAGTTTAGTCCAACCACGGTGAAGAATGTAATCGAAGGTAAGACTGAAAACGATAGAGTTCTTAATGCAGCGTACGATCTTACAAGAGGAAGAAAGAAAAACTTTCAAGTAATTAAAGATTTCTCTAAAAGACCAATTGAATCTCCTGTTAATTCTTAATAAATAGAATTACAACTTTAAAAGCGGATCTATCAAGTCCGCTTTTTTAGGGTTTAGTATTTGGATTTGGCTGTATCCATAATTCTTAGAGGTAAAATAATCCTAAACTTTTTACACAGGATTTTTATATTGTGTAATAAAGTATTATATTTACTTATAACAAAAAAACAAAAACTATGAAACAAGAATTATTAAACACATTAAAAACTAAAAGGTTATCTGAAATAAATGACTTTTTACCAGGTAACGATCACATAAGAGGGTATTGTGGTGATATTGATGGATATTACACAAATGGTTATTATGATAATATAAGTATTATTAATAAAGTAGATTTAACACTTACTTTTAAAATAGATAAAAATTCATTCGAGGAATCGGAAGAATTATTCGAGGACACTCAACAATACGATGATGGTATGGAGTTTGAAAATTGGAATGGGGAGTGGGAAAAAACTCTAGATAACCACTGTAGTTTTAATTTTTTAATACATCTTTTAAAATTATAATATAATATCTTTAAATAAACCTCACTTATGTGGGGTTTTTTTATGCGTAATATTCTCCTTGTAAGAATCATACAAGTAACATAGAGGTAAAATAATCCTAAACTTTTTACACAGGATTTTTATTTTGTGATATTTATAGTTATATTTACTTATAACAAAAAAACAAAAACTATGAAAAACAAATTAAATTTTTATCAAAAATTCGAAAAAACTCTGGAGGATTCCGGACACTCAATTTCTGGAAGGTATGATTATAATAATGAAACTTTCTCAGAAAATCCAGATTTTAAAAAATTAGAATTAGGAGTATTAGTTGACACTAGAGGTGGTAACGCATATGATGTAAGTTGGGATAATTATCATTCAGTATATAACGCGACAGTTATCGAGGGTGATAATCTGGAAGATGAAGTAAGTGAAAGTATTAAAGAATTATGTAATTTATTAAAATAATAATTATGAAAAATAGAGAGAAAATTGGTAAAGTAGAATCTATATTAAAAAGAGAAGGTTTTAATAATCAAGATTATTGTATATCTCTACAAGGTCCCTCTGTGATATTTACAATGGGTGGATGGGAAAAATTAAATAAAGATATAAAGAGTGAAATTGAAGAATTAATTAAAGTAATTTAATTTTTTCATGGAGGTAAACTAATCTCACCAGGTTTTTACTTTTCAATATTTATGATTATATTTATACTATAACAAAAACAAAATAATTATGTCAAAATCATCAGTAACACACACAGGTTTAAAGGAATTATTAACTACAGGAATTATTAAATTCTATTACAAAAAAGTAGGAGGAGAATAACGTGAAGCGTACGGAAACATCAAAAGTGAAGAGATACCATTTGATAAAAGACCCAAAGGTACAGGTCGTAGACCCACTGGAATAACACCATTCTTCTGTATTCAGAATCAAGAATGGAGATCTGTTTCAGAATCATCAGAGGTTTGGGAAGGTTAATATGACCCCGATAGAAAAGGTTAAACAAGAGATACGGGATATCGAGTCCCGTATCCTTTTCCTAGAAACAGACCGAACTCGAGTAGAATCAGTATGGAGTGGACCACAAGGGTATGAACCCTACAATCATGGTCCGTACTTTAGAAAATTAGAGAGACGTAAACTAAGGGCGAAACTTAGAAGAAGAACCGTTAGATTAGAATCACTCCGTAGTAAAAAATAAAATATGGAACATAAAGAAATAATAAAAGAAAACATAAGAAAGTATTTAGACCAACACGGTGATAAGTATATAAGAGATTATGGAGAATTAGTAAGTGAAGACTATTCTCATATATTAAATACTGCATTAGAGATAATGCTAAATCATTGGGAGTTATCTCCTTATAAACCTGGAGGTTTTATAACCTCATTTTTAGATAATGATTTGAGTGCAACCTTTTCAAACGCAGATAATGTAAACGCAAGGGCGATACATTTTTATTTAATGATGAAGTATAACTTGAGTTACCCAGAATCTTTTTAACTTAGAGGTAAAGTTTTTACACAGGAATTTTTATTTGTGTAAACTTTTATTATATTTACAGTATAACAATTAATAACAAAACAAAAATAAATTATTATGAAATTCGAATCATCAAGAGAATTAACTCTGTATTTCAGAGAAGTAGAATCAACAAGTCACTCTTTAACTAGAGAAGAGGAATCAGTATTAATCCCATTAGCGAAATCGGGCGACTCTAAAGCACTTAACCGTGTGGTTAATAGTTGCAGTAAGATGGTAGTTAAAACCGCTAACAAGTACATGGGTCAAGGTGTTCCGGTTATGGACTTAGTACAAGAAGGAAACATTGGAACAATCGAAGCGTTAAAGAGATTTGACACTGAAGGTAAAGCGAGATTTGCGAGTTACGCTCAACTTTGGATTAAAAAGTTTATCAATGATTCGGTAGCGACAGTTGGAAGAACAGTAAGATTACCTATGAATCATGAATTCGATATCTTTAAAGCGAAGAAAGCAGGTAAAGAAGTAGCGAATCTAAATAATGTTAGATTAGATAAAAAAGTAGATGAAGATGGTAATACTACTTTTGGAGATTTACTTAATACATGTCAACCTGAAATAGAATCTATTCACCACAAAGAATTCATTTCAGAACTGGTTGATAAATACATGGAAAAGATAGAGAAAGAGAAAGACAGAGAGATAATAAAAGCGTACTTTGGAATTGGAAAAGAATATCCACTTACAGGTGAATCACTCGCTGAAGAATTTGGAATGTCTAAGGTAGGCATAAACAAATTAATAAACAGAACAATGACTCAATTGAGTGCGGTTGCGATATAACAATTAACTCCGTAGTAAACCTTATTAAACCCGCATTTATTGCGGGTTTTTTATATGTAATATTTTTCTCCTTGTAAGAATCGTACAACTAAACATGGAGGTAAAATATATATACACAATTGTTTTTATTTGTGTAATTAAATTTGTATATTTATACTATAACAAAAACAAAATAATTATGAGTAAATTAAAAATTGGAGACAAGGTAATTTGGAAAGGAAGTTGGGGAAGCGATGCACCTCAACAAGCAATCGTTGAAGGTATTGATTTAACAAAGGGTGGAAAGTATGGAGACCCAGTTAATGAAATAGAGTGGTCACAGGTATATGACAGAAATGTAGTTGTTACTTTAGACAATGGACACTGGGCATACGCTAGTCAGATTAGTGAAGTATTAACTGTAGGCACCGTTATATTAGATGCTTTAAAAAACAAAAGATGAAACTTTATGAAGAAATAAACAAACATAACTGCGAGTTGATACACAAACTCTCTTTAAAACTAGAATCTTCTACTATAACTAATAAAGAAAAAGAGACTCTCTTTAAATTAGTATATAATCATATTAATTGGTTATCTCATAAGTATCATATAAATAATAAGAATTATTATTTTGATGTGTACAGAGACATAGATGATTTTGCTCAAGATGTAATGCTTAAGATATTAAACACTAAACATCAATGGAGAAGTGAACGTGGTAGATTTACAACTTGGTATTATGCGATTACATTTAATCTATATTTTTCTAAACTTCAATCTAAGTATATACAAACATGGCTGTTAAGCCTTTCTGAATTAGGACTAGATGCAGGTTATGGTTTAAACTGTTCTATAACCCGAGGAACATGTACTATTTCTAAAAACCAAGACTTTATAGAAATAAAAAACCCAGAATCTATTATAACACAGAGAAATCATGATAAAGGTAAAACTGAATTACTAGATTTAATATGTAACGATCCTGATTTAACAAACATATTTAAAGACTATTATTTTTCCAAGCTTAAAATAAAAGATATTTCAAAAAAGACAGGTTTAAAAATAAACACTATAAAAACTAAACTTAGAAAAGTTAGACTTACATTACTGGAAAAATATAAATTACAATATTCTTCCCTGAATCAATAGGAGACAAAGGTAAAATACTTAGCACAAAAGTTTTATTTTATGTAGATTATTAGTATATTAGCTATATAACAAAAACAAAATATTATGACAGAAGAAACAGAAACAGTAACAGGTACCCCAATTGGATTGCAAGAAACCGCAATGTTCGCAGACCGCGAAGATATAATGGAGGCATTTAACTATGCTAAGCAAGTAATTGAAAGTAGCACCAGTCCAGAGATGGCCGTATATGGCACCACAGCGATTCAGGTGATATGGAATACATTAGCTAATAAATACCATTTAATAAAAAAGTAATGGTGGTAGGAGAACAATATTAAACTTAAAAAATAAAAAAATGGGACTAGACCAGTATGCATACATGACAAAGGTAAAACTTAGCAAAGCAGTAGACTTTGGAGAAGAGTTAAACGAGGCAACGAAATCTGACAAAAACGCCTATGATGAAATCAATTATTGGCGTAAGCACCCTAACCTGCAAGGTTGGATGCAGAAGTTATATGAAAAGAAAGGTGGACAGAATCCTGATTTTAACTGTTCCCCTGTTGCATTAACTCAAGAAGACATTGATAATCTAGCACAAGATATACTAGATAATAATCTTCCTCAAACCAGTGGGTTCTTTTTTGGAGAATCCATTAGAGATACGGAACAGGAGCAGCATGACCTGGAATTTTGCAAACAGGCAAGCGGAGCTATTAAAGAAGGGTACACTGTATTCTATGATAGTTGGTGGTAGAAAATATTTAGATAAAGGTTACTCCGTAGTAAACATTTAGTATAATAACTATTCAAGAGCTACTTTTGTAGATTTTTGTTTTTCATAAGAAAGATACCCGGTTAGCATATGACCGGGTATTTTTTTGTTTACTTGTTAGGCCAGCCGGTGCAATACCCTTAAGACCGGATCAAGCAACATAGGTTATAGAGGTAAAATACTTAGCACAATAGTTTTACTTTGTGTATATGTTTAGTATATTAGTACTATAGCAAAATAATAATTAAAAAAGAAAGGATGAAAAAGAATGCATGGTATATAGAAGAAGTTATGACTAAAGAAGTAATTCATAGTTTTCCTGTAAAAACTATGTTATATGCAAATGATTCTACTAATGATGTAGACATACGGGAAATAACATGTGGAAAGGAAATTCATAAAATTACATTAAAATTATTCAAATTTATCGAGCATGAAAAAAGACACTCACCAGGAAAATTTGAATATAGATTTAATAGAAAGAATGGTAGAGGGATATTTCAGCTATTTAGAATTCTTAATAATCCATCGACCGAGGCTAGAACATTAGCTAATATAATATCTCGTGAAATAGTTTTCTCTGAGGATAATGTAACTACTAATAAAGAGGTTCGTGAACATGCACTAAAACATCCAAATGCTAATAAGAAAATTGTTGCTTGTTGTTTTCAATATCTATTACCCGACTCGTTACGTTATGGTACATCTTGTAATGGTTGGCTTGAGCCGTGGGAAATATTTAAAAAGGTTTATAACATAAAGCTGCTGAATCATTAAGGTAAAATACTTAGCACAATAGTTTTATTTTGTGTATATATTTAGTATATTAGCTATATAACAAAAACAAATTAATTATGAAGAACGAAACAGTATCCCAATACAATAGGATAAAGAAGGCTCAAGCCAAGTGGAACCGCGAGAATCCAAATGAGAAGATGAACTTTGCAACGTTCTTAGATAAGTATGAAAAAACAAATAGCAGATTTAAAAAATAGATATGAAAAATTACACAGAATTTAAACACGACCCAGAAGTAGAAGAGTTAGCAAGGCAACACGTAGGTAGCGGCATAGACTATGGATATTTTGTTTCAATTGGAAATGGAGTAGTGCAAATGAATAATGACGACCTCATCTCTTTTGAAAAGAGCGAAGAATCAGTTTCTTCAAAGATGATAAAGTTCTTTTGGAAGAGACAAGATGCTAAAGACTTTGCAGATAGTATTTATATTGGTGAAGATACCGACATAGGTTGGGTAAGAATAGAAGACGAGCATGGAGAAATGCATTGGCGATTTGTGGAAGCGGTACCAACAACGAGGTATGTTAACACTATTGTAAATGGTCCATGGGAATATTCACCTAAAAGAAAAGAAGTATCTTCATAAGGGTAAACTAGTTAGCACAATAGTTTTCTTTTGTGTATATATTTAGTATATTAGTATTATAACAAAAACAAAATAATTATGGAATGTTCAATTTGTAAAGAAGAAATCGAGAAACAAGTAGACCCATCAACGGGTAAAGTGTATTGGGACCAAGGTCATAATGCAGATCCTCTGGTTGAAGATGGAAGGTGCTGTGACACTTGTAATTACACCAAAGTAATACCAGCAAGATTAACTAATATATTAAAAGGATAGACATGGCAGGGTACACAGAAGAAAGGTTACAGAAATTACTAAAGGATTTAGGATTCAGTAGCGGTATACCAGATGACGAAGCATATGATATAGCTGACTCAATCGTATACGAAGAAGAAGGTTTAAAAGAATATTTAGAATCCAAAGGAATCAAGGATCCAGTAGGATATATTGCAAACAGAGTTTAAAAAGACAAGATGAAGAAGAAGAACACACGCAAAGGTAAAAGTTATTGGAACGAAGATGGTGCATATCAAAAAGAATTTGATCAACTTGAGAAAGAATTAATACCGGCATCAGGTGAAGCAGAAACAATTCATGGTAAAATGCTAAGAGCAATAAACAGGTTATACTATGATTTCTGTAATAACGGAAACGGTAATGTGTTTCAAGAATCATGGGGAGAGTGGAGTATAAATCCATTCTATGAAGAAATGATAGATGAATTAGACATGTATATGGATGACATAGAGGCTTTTAAGAAACTTGAACAATTTATTAAATGTGACCATGGCGCTAAGGACCCTGACTTTACTAAAGATCAGATGGCTATATATGATAAGGCAGTTGATGGAATAATGTATCAAATAATAACAGAGAGGGAAGAGGCTCTACAGGAAACTACTCCGTAGTAAATTTTTATAACCATGAAAAAAAGAACAGACTTTACAACAGATTCATTTGAAGTATTATTATATTTCGCAATCTGTTTCTTCACAACAATACTATGTGCATACTGTTTTAGATAGAGGTAAAATACTTGGCACAATAGTTTTATTTTATGTAAAAAATAGTTATATTAGTATTATAACAAAAACAAAATAATTATGCTAAAGTGGATAAATGATATAATAGAATCTAAACAGGAGCAGCAAAGACTTACGGATCAGGCTAAGGATATGTTAGCCAATGAGGCAAGGCAGGAAAAGCTAGAAGAATTAAGGGACCTAAGGAGAATTACTATCACTAATGTAATGTACCTAAGGTCATACTTAAACGTACTCCGCTCAGTATCAAATACCATGAAAGGCGCAAGCGCAGCAGAGACTCGTAAAAAACGTCAAGGCGCAAAGCTTCAAATCAAATGGGTTGAAACTAAATTAAAAGAAGAGGAACTCATGGAAATATATTGGACCAACCAACTTAGTGATGAAGGTATAATAATTACATAAAAGTTTTATTTTGTGTAAGTAATTTAGTATATTAGCTATATAACAATTAATAACTAAAACAAATAATTATGGCAACAAGATCAAGAATTGCAGTGGAATTAGATAACGGAACAGTTAAATCAGTATACTGTCATTGGGATGGATACCCAGATGGAGTAGGGCAAGATTTATTAAATCAAGGATTCTGCACAACAGCACAGGTAGAAAGGTTTATAGACGAAGGTAGCAGATCAACTGTGGATGAATCCTATTATGAAAAATACGGTGAATCAAGAGGAGAGAAATTAGAGAAGCCAGATGTTCATAAATCAGTAGATGATTATTATAGCAGTGACATTGAAGAGTATGGATACCTGTTTACACAAGAAGGTGAGTGGCATGTAAAGAGTGCATATGGCACCATGAATGACCTAGTTGAAAACGTAATATCATAACATAAAAGTAAACTTTTGTGTAACTATTTAGTATAATATATAATATAATAAGCAATCAAACAAAAATGAAAAGAAAAGCAGATAAAATATTAAACTTCATTAAGAAGTCAGGAAAAGATGGACGAAGGTTCTCAGAGATACAAAGATTTATATTTAATATAAACCACCCGGATAAAGAATTCGATGCTACCTATGATAGAGGTTATTATTGTGATTCATTATGTGGTGGAAAATCTACAAAGGGAATCCTTGATCATTGTTTTAAAAATTATAGAAACAGGTATGTAATAAACATTTTACCAAGAGGTCCAATACATACATCAAGATTTTAAAGAGGCAGGACAATGAGTGGAGGAGGGGACAACACAGGCGCTAGTGATCTGGAACCTTAAAACAGACATCCTCTACTCATTTATTTAAATTAATAATTATGTCATATAAAGATAAATTAGAAGAGATAGAAAGTTTTCTTAGCAGTAGAAAAAGACAGTATCAAAAAGATGTTGGATTCTATATTAGAAGAAAGGAAAATGGAGAAGCTGATGAAGCAGACTTAATCTATCTTCAAATGGCAGAGAGCGGAATACTTTTTGTAGAAGAAATGGGAAATACATTTTTTAATTGGGAATAATAATATGTCAAAAGGAATACACATAACGGAAACACCTAGACCCATAAGGGCAATTGGAACTATATTAATTATAGGTACACTGATTGGATACTGCGGATGGTCTATCATGATGAATGAAAAAGATCCAGTATATAACTCAGACGTTGTAGAATCAATTGTTGAAGAGTGGAAACAGGATATTAATAGCATGGGAATTGATGCCGATACAGAGCTTAAAACAGTAGACCAAATATTAGTGGTAGATAGTATACCATATGGTTTCTTAAACTCAGGTCATACCAAAGAAGTAATGGGTAGATCTGACTTAGGATCAAGGTCAATCTGGATTCTTAAAAGGCCAATGAAACGTGACCAATTAAAGGCATTGATTTATCACGAACTTGGTCACTATGTATTTCAATTAGATCATGAAGGTACGGGAGACATAATGTCTACTTATATAAAAGAGGACAAAGGATACTATAAACGTAATTGGAATAGGCTTCTCCCAATATATCTTAATAAATGTAAGAGACATGGATAATTATTGGAAGAAAATAATAGAGAGTACAGATACATTAGAATTACTCACGGTACTTAAAGATCATGACATAAATATATTCTATGATGTGATATACAAGATACTAAATGAATGCTCTGAAAAAATATTAAATAATAAGTATACAGTGGCTCAACAATTAGAAGCTCTTAATAAGATTATAAAACATTTTACTGAGAAAGAAGAATATGAAAAATGCATTAAAATAAAACAAATAATAGATGGAATCGAAAAAGATATTATACTTAGTAACGATTAGTAAAGATACTAATCCAGAGGAGGATCACTCCGTAGTAAATACTTTCTGGGATACTACCGCAGTATGTGGTACAGTTAAGAAAGCCTATCACATAGGACTATGGATGGCAGGGATAAAAGAGTCTAGTCATACTTATAGAAAAACGGCTGACACTGTTAGAGACGAGGGAATTGTTTTTATCTCGGAAAAGTCTAACCCAGAAGAGGCAAGAATTATAATCACTAAGGTAAAAAGATACTAGAAAGCGTATCATAATAGGATTATATTTAGTATATTAACAATATAAAAAACAGAAATAATGAAAAAAATAATTAGAAATTTAACGCTTGTACTTTTAGTCTTAATTACAAGTTGTAGTTCATCTACAGATACAGTGGATTATAGTAAGATGAGACCAGACGATGTACCTAAAAACTTACCACCTGTATGGACATATCATGATCAAAAAGCATATGAAGAGGGAAGAATGTTCTTTAATGATGACTCAACTATAATGATGATAACAGATGGTAGACCAGGTTTAGATTTAAACAACTTTGATTCTAAGAACGTTGAAATAGTAGTAAAATGATAAAAGGTATACTTAAAATATTTGCTATTACATGTGTTGCTGTTATAGTCTTTGGATACATGGGTATATACCAGAGAGGAGAGTTGCAGGAAACCAATCATTATAAACAGATAGGTAAAGGCATAGGTA
>Ga0181417_1000523_pt1 | contig 12530 bp, 11 predicted proteins | sample 40SPOviralmetaG_FD_130142 | JGI IMG/M metagenome (GOLD analysis project Ga0181417, IMG submission 130142) | Marine viral communities from the oligotrophic San Pedro Time Series (SPOT) site, San Pedro Channel, CA, USA - 40 SPOT_SRF_2013-02-13 | ecosystem: Environmental > Aquatic > Marine > Strait...
ATTTTCTAAATTGTAAGATTTTAACAATACTGATAAGCTTGTACCTCTATCTTTCGATAATTGTTCGAGCTTATCATATGACTTATTATTTAATAGATCTTTAATAACAATTTTAGTTAGTTTGTTTTGTCCTAATTTATCAATAGTTAAATTTAAGATCTTATCATTAAAGGTAGATACATTTTTTATTTTATCACCATTTTTCATAGCAATTAAATAATCACCATCTTTCAAATTTAAACTTTTTAATTCTTTTATAAATCTTGGATCATTAATTTTAATACTTTTTTCACCATGTGATTTATCAGTTTTATAATCATTAATACTTAAATGAACTCGTCCCTTATGCATTAGATAGTTTTCATCTTTACTATCTGGAATGCTTTTTACAATTTTTAAATTAATATCTTTATTACGTAGAGCGTGGTTCATCATCAAATAATTAATGATGTACCTTACACCACTTAAATTATCTAATTCTTCAAATACTTTTTCAGCAGTAGGTAATGAGTCATCTAATTTTGATAAATTCTCTTTTCTATTTTTTACAATTTGTTCTTTTAGACTATTCCTTAATTGTATTAATTTTTCTGTTTCTTCACCATTATATCGCCGTACTAAAATGATCATGTTTAAATATAATTGCAATGTATTAGGATTTTCATATGTAGCTTTAAGTTTTTTTATTATAGTAGGTTGATTAGATAAAATGTTAAATGGTAAATTATCACCAATATTCTTATAAGTCTTTATTGTTCCTTCACTTACCTTTTTTTCTTTTTTATGTTCTTCTAAAAAATTATCTATCAATTCTTTATTTGTCTTTTTTTTCGGCATTTATACAATATAACTATATTTTATTTTATTTATTTAAATTATATTTTATTAAATAAATATTCTAATAATGGTTGAGGTATAGAATATCTTTGCATTAATCTTTTTCCTTTTTCATGTGATAATTTACCAAATCTTTTATGTGCTTTACAAATACATCTTTTATTTTCTAATTTTTTATTTGTTAATATTTTTGTAGGTTTTTTATAATCAAATCCAAAGTAACAATAATCAACAATTATAAAATCATCTAAATATTTTTTATTTTCAATATAATCCCATATTGTACTATAACATGGATTTTCTATAAAATAATATTGTGGTTTCAAATATTCAATAATTTCAATTGTTTTATTTATAAATTTTGAATGATTTACTCTTTCATCATTAAGTTCATTTTTATCTCTCCATTTTCTACCGATCCATGAATTTTGCATACATGAAAATATTTTACACTCTGGCGATGCCCATATAATATCAAAATATCCAACTTCAAATTGTTTATAATCAAATTCCATAATATCACAAACAATAGAAGGTTTATATTTTTCTAATATATCTAATGATATTATTTCTATATTTTCATTATCTTTAAAAAAATTAGTTACTGATCCACCACCTTTAAATAATTCAAGAATTCTCATTAAATTATGCAAATATTATTTATTTACCTACCTTCTTCATGGCTTCTTTATGAGCTTGAGAGAAACAACCCTTTCCTGATGTAATAAATTTTTTCATTTCTGCAATATGTTTTTTACTATGATGTTTTCCATGTGTCTTAAATAGATCAATCTCTTCTTTTTTTAATTTTCTTGGTTTCATTATATATTAAATTCATAAAAAATTTAATATATAATTATTTTTATATGAAAGAATACTTATTATACTGGAGCTTATTATCAATAGTAAATATATCAGTTTTTTATTGTTATAAAAAATATACTGAAATACAATCACCTACGATCTACTATGGAAATGAAAATAGAATATTCTATAAACCCTTGATTGATGATGATGTCATTTAAAAGATAAAATAATATATGAAGGTAATGGAGTTATAGTAAATTTCTTTCTACATCTTATACATAAATTATCTTTTCTATTCCTATGTTTTATTCCACAATCTTTACATTGTTTTAATTGCTTTCCTTTTTTTGAAAATTTTGCATAACAAGCACTTCCTAAAGCTAATATTTTTTCACCATTAGTAATAAAAATATTATTTCTAATTTTATGACCGCATAAACAACGATGAGTATGATTAACAGGTATTTCATATTTATTTTTTTTACAATAATTTACATGATAACTAAAATCACCACCTATATAATAATAATCATTATGCAATTCTTCTTCTGTTATACCATTTAATTTTAATCCTTCTTGAAATCTTTTTGATAATACATTATTATCCATTATATATATATATTATTTTTTTTTTAGCTTTTGATACAAATAAGATCCAAGTCCAATAGTTCCACCAACTAAAGCTCCTATCGCTGCAGTTTCAGCTGAAAAAACACCACCACCTGCAACAGCTCCTTCTTCTGCTCCTGCACCTGCTCCACCTAAAATAGAAGAAATGAGAGAACCAACACCAACAGCAGTTGCACCACCAACGGCTCCGCCTGTTGTAGCTCCTATTCCACCTGCAATATTCTCATTTACACCTAATCCTTCTAATCCAGCTGTAACACCTTTTGCTGTATAAGTTCCTGCAAGATATGCTGCACCACCTGCTACCGCTTCAGGTAATAATTCACCACCAGTTAATCCTGCTGCAATACCACCTGATAATATACCAGTTTCACCAACACGTAAAACTTCAGGTTGTTTATGCTCCTTATCAAAATAATCCAAGATTGTATTAGATAACTGATCAGCGACAATTCCAACACCAAGATTCACAGGATGAATTCCTTTAAATTTTTCTCTTGCAACATTACCTAATCTACTCACATTATCACCCCTTACTGGTGTATTTACAAAATCATCAACTGCTGCAACACTTGATTTCATGTCTTCAAAAGAATCTGTATATTGTTCTCTTCTACCATCATTATCATTATTCAAGTACTCATCTAATGAATCTCTATCATTTATAGTATTTTCTTCTGAAAATCCTTGTTGTTCTTCATCTGTTAAATCTCCACCTGCTTTCTTCCATAATGTTTTTTGATAATTACTTGGTGTAATACCAGTATCTTTTGCAAATTCTGTAAAAGATTGTTCTGATGCTTGAGGTTGAGATTCAGGTTCTGATGGTGAAACAATAGCATCTTCTAAATTATCTATTTGACTTTCTAATTTTTTACTTTTTGATATATCACCATCTGGTAGTTTAACTTTACTCCTTTTTTTTAATAATAGATTTTTGTCTTCTGGTGATATAGTTTTATTTCTATTTAATTTTCTTCCAAAACCTGTATTATCAACTTGAGCTATTTCATCTGCTAATGATAAACCCTCTGATGGTTCTGCTGACATTTGTCTTGATTGTCTTTGACTTAATCTTTCTTGTAATCTTTCTCTTTTATTCTTCCAATAATCAGCTTGTCTTGGATCTAATTCAAAAGGTGTAGAACTTTTAAATTGTTCTCTTTCTGCTGGAGCTAATTTATCAAACATGTTAGGTTGAATATTTTGATTAGAAAATACTTCTGAACCAGTAATACCTTTTGGAATTCTTCCTACTTGTCGTTTTTGTGTATATATAGTTCGTTTAGATCCATCTGGTTCAAAAATCTCTCGTTTCTCCATGTTCATATCTGGTTCTCTTATATCAAATGAAGGAACTTGTTGTTGTGCAAGATTAACATGTGCTTCACTCATAGAAGGATGAACATTACCTGCAACTCTACCAGCATGTTCTAATTGTTGCATTTCAATCCAAGTTTGCTCATCTAATCCTAAAAAATTTGATTCATCAGTAACTGGTTTAGCATTCATTTCACTCATCTCAACACTATTACCATCTCTACTATTTACTTTACTAAAATCATAATCAGTTCTTGAACTATCTGGTTTAGGTTGTAATCTTCTATCAATTAAAGGATCACCATCATCATCTATTGTTACTCTTTTTTTATTAGGGTCAAATAAAGTTCCATCTGGTCTTTCAATTATACTTAATCTACGAACTCTCGGTTTTGGATTTTTACGATGAACCATTTTTGAGAATACATCTAATTCTGCATGTCGACCTGATGCTTCTGCTGCTTCTCTCATTTTAGTTTGTAAAGCAGATTCTTTACCACTCCTATTATTAGTAGTAAAATTTTCTAATCTATGAGCTTTGATAGGGTTCATTGAATTTTCTAATACAGGCATTGTTCTTACTTCATAATCACCAATACCATCTAAAAATGAACCTCTAATAGAAGGAAGATCATCTGTGGTTCTGTTTAATATATTTTCATTACCAGTATATTTATTAGCATCATTAACTATATTTTTTGTAATATATGGATTGAATGATTCAGTTTTAAATCCAAACTCACGTCCTAGATTTAACATTACATTTGATCCTAATGAATAACCTAACCCTTGCTCTATTTCAATATTAGGATATTTTTGTTTTACTGCTTTTACTTGCTTTCTTGCATCAACTAAAATATTATGTTGTTGTTCTGCTCCAAAATGAGCTTTAACATCATAGTCAAAATCATTTAAATTCTTACCTTGTAAATCAGTTCCTCTTGCTGCTAATTTAATTCTTTCACCATCTTTTAAAACTAATACTTGCTTACTTGATAGATCATCAATCTTCCAATTATCTAAATCTTGATTTTTTAAATAGGCTTCTGCTTCTGCTTTACCACTCCTATTATATATTTGAGATGCCTTAACTAACTTTGCGTTATCCATGCTCTCTTCAGGTACGAGTTTATGAGTAACATTACCAAGTTTTTTTAATGTATAAGAATTGATTAAATTATTAAATCCATCCTCTACTTTCTTTTTAGTCTTATCAGCTTCTTTCTCTTTTTTCTTTTTATCTTTTGAATCTTTTGTTTTACTTGCATCTTCCTCTTGTTGCTTTAATAATTCTAAAAGTGATTTAATATAATCTACCTCTTCTCCATATTTTGCTCTATCACTTTCAGTAAAGGTTGCTACAACTCCATTTAATTTTCGTTCCTCCAATTCTGCAAAATTTGCCATTATAATATTAATAAATATAATAATAAAAATATTAATATTATAAAATCTACATGCCGTCAGTTTTTCGGTATAACCATTTGATTTTTAACGCTTAATTGATGTTTTTAAGTCCTTTTAATCATTAATTAACCATTATAATTTAAATTATGTTGGTCTTTAAATGGTTTTATAGTGATTTTATCGGTTTAAATGTATTGGTTATAACGATAAATTAACGTTTTATGGTCTGCCTCCAAATTGCCATGCATGTCCTTCAGCAAGAGAGGCTTGTCTTGCATCTTCTTTTGCTTTTGCTTCTGCTTCTTTCTTGTCAGCTTCAAATTTCTCTCGTGTATCTCTATCTATTAGGCTATCAGGGTCAAATGGTTTCTGTTTATTTTTAATATAATCTTCTTCAAATGTTCTCGCTGATTTACTACCTAAATCATCTAATACACTTCCTAATATTGTTCGTTTATCTTCTTTGCTTCGTTTAGATAAGTCATTGGTAAATTGTAATCCAAATAAATTAATACTTGCTACTTGAACTCTATCTGCAAAATTCTTTCTATCGCCATTTATGTACTGAGTTATAATCTGTATATCCTCTGCTCGACTTGTCGGTAGTCTTGGTGTTGCTCCTGATTCTTCTGACATGAATTGTTTTAGATTTTTTGGATCTGCTAATATTTGTTGTAGCTTACCCCCTATCTGTTGTAATTTAAATTCTATTTCTTCTGTTTGTCCTTGTACTAATATCTGTGCGTTGTCTGGTAATTTCTCATAAGTATCAGATACTCTGTTTCTTTGACTTCTAATTTCTTTTAACATTTTATTTAAAGTTTGTTTTGTTAAAACCTTTGAATCATCACTAGCTATTTGTAATTGTTGAGAGATTGTTTTATAGGTAGTATCTGCATCATCTAAAACTTTTCTCATTTTTTCAACTTCTGCTTGTTGAAAATCATCTTTTAATTTTTGTCCTTTATCTAGTGCAGTTTTTGCTTTTGATTCAATCTCACTTCTTTCATTACCTGCTGTAATCTCTTTTATAGTTTTCTTTTGTTGTGTTAATATAGTTCTCAATGTATCTTTGATTTCATCTAATAAACCTCTTCTTATCGATAAATCTACATCACCATATCGTGCATTTATATATGCTAATTGCTGTTCATTCAATCCAGCCATGTAATCAGAATAATCATTTTCTAAATTATCTCGTTCTCTTTCTAAATTTGAAAGTTTCCCTACTGGTATATGAAAATAACCTGCTACTCGTTCTTGTGTAACACCTGTTATATCTTTTTCAAACTTACGATAGCGTTCAAACAATTCTACAAAACCAGCTGGAGCTGTTATTTTTACTGGCTTACCACCTGATGATATTGTTCTTGTTGTTAGATTTAATGTTTTTTCTTGTTCTTGATCTCTTGGTGTTTTCGCGTCTTTGTTAGGAAACGGATCTTTTGAATCTGGTTTTTGTAATTGTTCTCTTGTCTGTTGTGCTATTTGGTCTAATCTCAATACTAATGTATTTCTTGTTCTAATAAAATCAGGGTCTAATTCTCTCTGTGTTTTTAATCTTGTTGATTGAATATCATTTATTTCTTTTTCTAAATCTTGTATTTTTTCTATTCTTTGAGCTGGTTGTAATTGTGATAAAGTTACTACTTCTTGTTTTACTTTTTCAAAATCATCTCTTGGAGTCGTTCCTGTTGATGAACTTGGTGTTGTTGATGGTGTATTTAAAATATTTTGTCCTACACTTGAATCTATAAATTGTAATAATTCTTGTTGTGTCATACCAGCTTTAGTTTTATCAGTTGAACCAGTTCCACTATAAACATATAATCCAGTATTTGGATCTATTTCTGTTCCTGTAATTTGCATGAATTTTTGAATTTTATCTGATGGTGTTGTTGATGGAAATACATTAGGGTCAGTTGGAACAGATTTACCTTGTCTTTCAAGTTCTCTCTTTGTTTCTTCTGCTATTTGTTGTAATGCTCTCTGTGTTGCATCTCCTGTATCAGCTGTTCCTGTTCCTGTTCCTGATGGTTTTGTTGATGGTGGAATAATAACTCTTGGTATATTAATTTGAGGTTGTTGAGGTATTACTTGTGGAATAGCCATTGTTGGCTGTCTATAAGCTGGTCTGGTTATTAATGGATTCATGCCAAAAGGAGTAACTTGTAATCCTTGAGGTTTTTCTAATAATTCTCTTAATTTTGCTATTTTACTACTTATATCATTAATAAAATTTTTAATATCATCATTTGTTTTTAATTGATCTGTTTTAATTAGAGGAACACCTAATTCAGCTGGTATAGGTATATTCTTTTGTCTTAATTCTTTTTCTGTATCATCAAATTGTTGAAGTACAGCTCTTAACTGATCTAATAATTTATTTCTTTCTGTATTTGTTTTTTTTCTTTTTTTCTTTTTTTTAACTTTTCTAATCTCTGTTTCTGCTGGAAATATAATTTGAACTGATTGTTTATTTATATTTTGATTTGCATCTTCTTTATTCGTAGCTATTATATCTGCTTTTACTGATTTATCATGTTTTACACGTTCAACAGATTTTTTTGATTTTGTTTTTTTCTGTTTAGCAACCATTATATATAAATAATAATAAAATAAAATAATCTTATTATATTTTATATCATGTATTACGACATTGATTATACATTATTGATTGGTAAACAAGAAAAAGAAAAAAAACAACTAGCTAAACCAAGTGTTGAGAGAAAGAACACATCACAAGAAAAAAAATATAATGAATTTGTTAAACAACTATATTCTAAAAGTAAAAAAAAAAATAAAAAATATTAGTATAATATAATATGAGAAATCTTACTAATGATGAAACTGAATATACTTTTGGACGTAATCTTTCAAATGATAATGGTGAGATTTTATCTTTTGATCTATCTGCTAATCTGCCTCTGGTATACACTTCAAATACAGATGAAGCGTCTGTCATTGGTTTAAAAGGATTGAATGCATTGGGAACAGCTAATCAAATACTAGCTATGGATTCATCTGGAACTAACATGATTTTTAAAGATGATAATGATACTAATTTTTGGAATTTAAATAGTAATTCATTAACACCTAAATTAGATAGTTATAATGTAATTATTGGTGATGAAGATAATGCTAATTCAAATAATGTTGAATTACTCGTTTATGGCGATATGGAATTAAAAAATACTTTATTCTCTACTAATAATAATCAAAACAAAATAGATTTTGATACTACTTATGGTATAGATTTTTATGGATTTTATTATTCACCAAGTTCAAGATCTTATAATATGTCTTTTAGAAATAATCAACACGGAAGTAATTTTCCCTATTTAGGTGTTAGTAATACAGGCGATTTTCTCTTTCATATCAACGGCAGAGGTGATTCCATGATTATGAAAGCAGATGCTACAAGAGATGTATTAATAACTGCTGGTGATTTAATTGGTGAAACATCAAGTTTGTATAGCAAAAATAGAATGAAAGACATCTATTGCCGAAATATTTTTGCTGAACCAATAGTAATAAAAAATGCTACAAGTGGTTCAAGTGCTTATATATCTATGTTTGAAGCAAGTGATAATGGAACGAATTATATAAAACTTCAAGCACCAGTATCATTAGCAAGTGATGCTATTGATATTGTTTTACCATCAACAGCAGGAACAATTGCTTTACAAAGTGAAATTAGAACAGACGCACAAATACGAGGATTATTTTCAGGAACATCACCTATTAGTGTATCAGCATCAGGTGTTATATCAACAACATTTACACCAACTTCAACAGATAATGTTAGTGGAAAAACATTTACAGATTTAACAAATTTTAATGCTTCTCTTTCAGTAAAAAATAGTTCTAATTTTGGAACTGGTAGTGTGAGATTTTATGATTTAGATAATTCACATTATACAGAAGTTAGATCTCCAAACACTATGCTACAAAATGCTGGAATAACTTTACCAAATGTAACTTGTGTATTAAGTTATGAAGGACAAAACATTTCAGTTTTTACTAATAATGCTGGATATATTACTGCTACATCAACCGAAACTTTGGAAAATAAGACTTTAAAATCACCTATATTTACATCTACGAGTGGTGCTTATGAAAAAATGATATTAAAAGATGAAAATTTAACACATAATATAAATATATTTACACCTAATTTAACAGACAATATAAATGTAGCATTTCCAAGTGAAACTGGAACTCTTGCTATTACAGATAATATACCAGATTTAACAACTGCTACTAATTTTGGGACATCTGCTCCAAGCACTATTACTATCGGCAGTTCAAGTAGGCACATGGAATTAGAGGCAACTAATTTTACTTTTACTGATACTAACGGCACATCTATATTAAAAATAACTGATAGTGATGTTGAAATAAATGGTGCTGATTTTGGTATTAAAGCAAGAACATCAAGCGACCCACCAAGATTATATTTTTGGGATAGTGATAGGTCGCATTATATAGCATTACAAGGTCAAGAAATAGGATCTAATGTAAATTTAACATTACCTCATGTCACTGCTGAATTAGCATATAAAGGACAAAATATAAGTGATTTTACTAATAATAGTAATTATGTAGATGCTACTGGTGTATTAACACAAATAGCAAGTGCTGAAAATATTTCAACTGCTTCAGTTTTAGGAAATCCTACAAGAAATTTTGGAAATGCTGCTTCGGCAAATATTATTAATGGTACATCAACTACTATAACTAATTTAATATGCACTGGATCAAGTGGTGATTTTTCAAGAATTTCATTAAAGGATAATACATTATCATATAACGCAGAAATAAAATGTCTTCCTTTTACAGATAATCGAACCTTTCATTTTGTTAATGAAAGTGGAACAATTTTAACTACTGGTGATATTGCGACAGCTCATATAAGAGGTCAAATTACCGCAACTACACCTATTTCTTACGATGTAAATACTGGAATTATATCTACTACTTTCACTCCTACCAGTACGACTAATATTTCTGGAAAAACTTTTACTGATCCTTTAATTGTATCACCAACTAATACAAGTAGTTTTTATGCTGCAAAATTTTTAGCAGCATCAATAGCAGATGGTGGTTATGTTGAGATGGTATTAGGTAAGGCAAACGCAACTAAAAATTGTGCTACATGGGCTTATTATCATAGTAGCGATGGTGCTAATGCTAATTTTAGTCAATTTGGTATGAAAGGACAAGAAACTGCAATCACAATTAAAGGTGATGGAACAACTACAATTACTAATGGTGCTACTACAAATAAAATTACAGCAATTAATACATCTTCTAATATAATAGAAAGTAATGCTACTTATGGATGGGAAGTAACTGGTAATAATTCTGAATATTCTTTTGCTTTAAAAAATGGAACAGCAACCTATATGTATATGGGTTCTCCATCAGCAACAACACCATTTCAACAGCATATAAATGGCGTTGGTGATTCATATCTTGTAACCAATGATAGGCATCATAATTTTATTGGTGAATATTTTTCAACTAATTCTACATCAATAAATGGAAGTGCTGAAGTAATGGGTTTTACAACCTATTTAGCAGCAGCATACGCATCAACAAGGTTTCCAGTTTTAGCAACAAACGGACAATATTTATATGTTTCTGTCTATAATAATATAGGAGGAAGAACAGGTGGAACATATTGTGGATACATAGGAAGTAGTGGATTTGTTGATATAAGTGATAAGAGATATAAAAAAGATATTACGACAATTACTAATCCATTTGATATTATAAATAATATAAGAGGTGTAAATTTTAAATGGAATGAAGCAAGTGGTAAAGAAGATGGTGTGGAACATATAGGTTTTCTGGCTCAAGAATTAAATGAAGTCATACCGCAAGTTTGTAATTATGATGAAAAAACTGATTCATGGGGAATTTATAAAGCAGATATAAATGCTGTATTAGTTGAAGGAATGAAAGAACTAAAAAAACAAGTAGAAGAACAAAAAAAACAGATAGATCAACAGCAACAAATAATAGATAAATTACTTTCATCAAATTCATTCAAAGAATTTAAATCATGAGTATATATATAATGGTTCTAACTTATAAACAAAAATTTAATAAAAAATATGGATTTAAGAGAGATGAACCTCATTCTCTCAAAGAAATAGCAGAGATTACTGGATATAAATATAAAGGAATTAAAACTATTTTTGAACGAGGTGAAGGAGCGTATTATAATAATCCATCATCAGTTAGAAAATCTGTTAAATCACCTCAACAATGGGCTTATGCAAGAGTATATGCTGCAGTTAATCCAGAATCAAAAGCTCATAAAATAGATAAAATGTTTTTAATAAAAAAATAATTTTAAATATATATGAAGTTTGAAAAATCAAAACTGAAAAATAAAAAATATTCAGTAATTACACCAAAAGGTAAAAAAATAGATTTTGGTGATAAACGATATTCACAATTTAAAGATAGTACTGGTTTAGGATTATATTCTGATTTGGATCATAATGATAAAAAAAGAAAAAAGAATTATTGTAAAAGATCTAGTAATATTAAAAATAAAAAAGGTGATTTAACCAAAAATGATAAAGAAAGTCCAAATTATTATGCAAGAACTTATTTATGGAGTTGTTAATAAAATAAAAATATTTTAATATATATAGATGGATACAATCGATATAGTTTTGATAACATCTATTAGTAATCTTTTGTTACAGCCTATCTTACAATATTTTTTAGCGTCTAAATGCTCCAAAATAAGAGCGTGTGGGTGTTTGGAAATAGAAAGACAAATAAAAAAAGATGAAATAGTAAATCAAGAATTAGAAAATAATAATAATAATATTTAAGAAAATTCAATATTTTATTTTTCGTTATATTTAGGAAAAATAAAATATATGTATAAGTTATATAAACATGGAATGGAAAACTATTAACGATTATCCAAATTATGAAATATCTAAATGTGGAATTATAAAAAATAAAAAAGATAAAATTTTAAAATCAAGAATAAATAGTCATGGTTATCAAGTAATAAATTTATCAAAAGATAATATTAAAAAAACATTTCCTATACATAGATTGATTGGTATTCATTTTATCGAGAGAAAAAATGAAAATTTATCTATATTGGATCACATAGACAGAGATAAACTTAATAACTCAATTGATAACTTAAGATGGATTGATTATAATGGAAATAATAGAAATAAAAGCGTTCCTAATAAATATGGATATACTGGTATATATAAAAATAATGGAAAATATGTTGCTCGAATTAGATTAGGTGGTTTAAAAACATATTTAGGAACATTTGAAACACCTGAAGAAGCAGGTGATGCTTATCAAAATGCATATGTTGAAACTATGAAACAATATGATTAATTATTTTTCTACTTTATCATCTTCATCTTCATCTTCATTAATTATTATTCTATTGAACCTCTGATAATATTTTTCGTTAGTTGGTTTATTCATACGAATATATAGAAAAGAATATTTTTTATTCCAAGCAGTTTTTA
>Ga0181417_1000524_pt1 | contig 12505 bp, 23 predicted proteins | sample 40SPOviralmetaG_FD_130142 | JGI IMG/M metagenome (GOLD analysis project Ga0181417, IMG submission 130142) | Marine viral communities from the oligotrophic San Pedro Time Series (SPOT) site, San Pedro Channel, CA, USA - 40 SPOT_SRF_2013-02-13 | ecosystem: Environmental > Aquatic > Marine > Strait...
CCATGGCTCTTGAACCATTCCGCCACCGTAAAATGGCTCTGTCGCACGGTGTAACCTATTGAAATCATTGGATAATTTTGGCCCCTGCGGGCCTCTACTGTGTCTCACTCTACTACTATGTTCACTACTTCACTATAGTCTACTATAGGCTTTAAGAGGTCTGCCACTACTATAGCATTGTAGGGGTTTGGAGGGGCCTGCGAGGTTATTGAGGTTATTACTATGTGTTCTACTACTACGTTAGGTTCTGTGTGTAAGTCTTTGAAATCATTGAGAAAATTCGGATCCTTGTCCTTTTGGGTTGAGGGGTTGGTCATCAGAAAGAACATCTGGTCGGGGGAGATCTGCCCGTACGGTGTCGAATGGTGTAAGTCATTGATATTGTTGAGAAAAGAGGCGGTCTGGTGGTGTTCGTTCGAGGTCTTTCGCTAAGTCATTGAAATCATTGGATATTTTCGCGGGAAACTCAGGTCAGGGTTCGGCCAGCCTGTAGCCCTTAGAAGTTTTTCTCGCCCTCCACCATTTCTCCGGTGTGCCCTCTTGCTCCTGTTTATATTATTATAATAGCACCTATTTCCTAAAGAGCAACCACTATGAATCCAATGTTTTCAAGAGGTTAGGTCTAAGTCATTGAAATCATTAGCAATCTTTTTTTGATTTATTTTTTCAAAAAAGATTGCATTTAGGGGTTGACATATACGAGGAGTGGTGCTATATTAATTGTATAAGTTAAAACAAACGAGGGCAACATGATTAAGATTTTCAACTCAGCATACCGAGATTCAGACGTAAGAGAGATTCCATTAGACGAGGTCAACATTGTAACACAGAAGATCAACTGTTACACAGGCGCACCTTACATCTTGTTTGAACACAAAGACTTTCCGCTAGGTGCTTTGATGGCCACATTTGATGGTTCATATTGGGCTTGCGATTTAGATTAATTAGGGGTTGACAACTGTACGATTAGATCGTATACTATAAACATAATAAGGAGGGCATCCAAAATGAGTACAGAATTAAGAAACGTTCCAGACTGTGAAGCACAGAACGAATTGACCCAGACACGCTTTTGGGGTGGTAAGGATCGATTGACTTGCGTTCAGGTCACTCAGCGTAGAAACAAGAACGAAGGCAAGCGTGGTCCTGCAGATGAGTTCTTCAACCACTTGTCATTGACACGTCATCAAGCACGTCAGTTGGCAACAGAGTTGATGTTATTCGCAGAAGAACGTGAAGTAGAAGAAATATAAAAAAGAGGTTGACATCACCCTAGGGTGGTGTTATAGTGTAGATATAAATTAACAGAAGGGCAATACAAATTATGGCAACTCGAAGCACAATCGCAATGAAGACTCCCGAAGGCAAGATCAGAGCAATCTACTGTCACTGGGATGGCTATATTGATCACAATGGTAAGATCCTGATAGGCAACTATACAGATCCGGCCAAGGTCAAAGCACTGATCGACCTAGGTGATATCTCAAGCCTACGAGAAGAAGTAGGTGAGAAGCATACCTTTAGGCCAGAAGCAGGTGATGAACCTGAACTGCCTATCACAGACAACTGGTGCCTAGCATACCACCGAGATCGAGGAGAAGAGTGGAGCGGCGTTGCTCCCCAGACATACGATCACATTGGTGAATGGGTTCAGAAGTTTGATATGGGAGTTGAATACTGCTATCTATGGGATGGTCAGGACTGGCTTGTACATAAGGTAGACGAGCATGACGAACATGGATTTCCTGTGTTTGATTTCGTAGAGGTAGGGATCCTCAAAGAAATAGTCGTATAAAATAAAGACAAATTAGGGGTTGACAGACTCCTAGTTTGATAGTATATTATAAGAGTAAGTTAAACAAAAGCCAAGGAGGGCAAAATGGCAACATCGAAGACATATAGTGTAGCAGGGACTTCAACCCTGAACGGAGTGACAAAGATCAGGTTTGCGAATGATTTCGTAAGCAGGTTAAAGATCCTTTTCAAGAACAACCACGAGAACGTGGAGTTGATTGAACTGGGTTCAGAACTTACCAAGGCACAGGTATGCCAGGTATTGATGGCTCACCCTAAATTCCAATCAGAAGACCAGCAAGCGGCGATCTACGAGTTTGTGGTTAGGAACTGTAAAGAGATCAAAGAAGAGATCGAAACTAAATTGATGCAGGAGGCCTAACAACACCTCGGGCGATGCAAGCCTACGGGCAGACGCATCGAGAATAGGTCAGCGGTGGGGGACCTTTCAATCATATAGAATTCAGCCCGCGTGATGGAACCGGTAGACATAACAGACTTAAAATCTGTGGCCGATAGGCGTACCGGTTCGAGTCCGGTCGTGGGTACCACTAACCGCTCGTAGAACAACTGGATAGTTCAACAGTCTTCTAAACTGTAGGTTGCAGGTTCGAATCCTGCCGAGCGGGCCAAGTTGGCCGGTCCCTAGGATGTGATTGCCCTCCGTCCTAGGGACAAGTTAGGGGTTGACAGGAGTTGAATCCTGTGCTATATTATAAACATAATAAGAAACTGAAAGAGGGCAGAATGTTAGAACTAATTGGATTATTGGCAATCATATTCGTGGTTATCAAATACTTCCCAGACTTAATCAAATTTTTAATGTATTCGATCATCGTATTGATCGGTCTTTACTTTTTACTTGGTGCTCTGCTATGGATCTTCGGAGCCAGCATTGCATTCAATCTAAATACTCAACTTTTGGGTATTTAGGGGTTGACAAATTTTAGAACCGTGCTATATTAATAATATAAACAGACACAGAGGGCAAAATGATACAATTACTAGGATGGGCAACACTAATCGGATTAGGTCTTTATTTTCACATTATTCAGAGCATATTGATATTCGGTGCTGTAGCATTGACATTCGTTGCTGGGATATTAGGTGGCGGAATAATAACTATTAATTAGGGGTTGACATACACTCTAGAGAGTGTATACTGTAAGAGTAAGTTAATTAAATGAGAGGGCAAATCATGTTTATAGTTACAACACAGACTTTAGAAAATTACGGCGCACATTGTGAGGACGGAAAGTTCTCCAGTGGTAACCACTACTGGAAGTTCAAGGGTGGGTCAGAGTACCTAGTCGAGGACTTGGACAGGGAGCAGGATGCGGTTGCATTCGTAGCCGCCCTGGTTATGGAGAACGGTATTGGGTATAAGGAATACCCATGTCAGGTTCAGACTGTAACAGATTGGGCCGCAGAACTGCCCAATGATGCAGGTGAGGTACAGTCTTGTAGAGACTACTACCTGTCGCAGGTGATTAGGGTAAGCCCTACAGCGCCTAAGGACTTCTCCAAAAAGGGCATAAAAGAAGAGGAGTTGGAGGTCTTTTAGATCTCCAAAAGAGGTTGACAGATAGTAGATTGATGCTATTATTATAATATAACAACAAAGAAAGAGGGCACAATGAAAACAGGGTTTTATATTTTAGGCGGTACGATGATTGCACTAGGACTGATGGCGGTTGCTGGAAGTGCTAATGATTGCGATGGTAAGTGCGTTGAGACAGCGAATACACTAGGCGAGATGATGTTCATAGTGTTTTGGGGAATGATTAGTATAACAGTCGGCGGATTGATTTGCGCCAAGACTTCAACTTACTAGGAGGGAATAGTATGTATATGAGAACAGCACCTAACAGCAGAGACAAGGCTCTCGAACTGGTAGACGAAGGAATGGTGTCAGCAGAAGACATGTTGACAATGGCGTTGAAGTATATGTCTACAGATGATGTAGAAGATATGCTAGACTGTAACGAACTGAGCGATCGGTTTTTGGAACATTAGGGGTTGACATCTACATGTTAGGTGTTATTATATAATTAATACAAAGGCAAACAGAAGGGCGATTATGATGCAGATTAAGATTTTAGAGGGAAGTTACAAGATCAGAGGCAAGGATGTAGACCTATCAGGTATGATCTTTCCAATGGTAGAGAAGTTTAAAGTAGGTGCCAAGGGTGGCTACGTAACAGTGAACGGTGCGGCCGTTGCTGGTTTTCCAGATAGAGCGATCAAGATTATGTGTTCAGGAGAACATGCATATGAGAACGCTGGTAAAGCAAAGACCACACAGCGAGAGGAGACCGACGAAGAGACTATAGAACGTCTACGTGAGAGATTCGACATGCTTGAAGATATGACTCGCGCTACTAAGAAAGGCGATGTACGTGCAATGATCGTATCAGGACCTCCAGGTGTTGGTAAGTCACACGGTGTTGAGAAGGTGCTGGGCAAGCATGATCTTCTAGCAGACATTGCGCAGGACGACAGTTTCAGAAAGTATGAAGTTGTCAAAGGTGCTATGAGTGCTATCGGACTCTACTGTAAACTATTCAAGATGGCTGACAAAGATAACGTTATTGTGTTTGATGACTGCGACAGCATATTCAGCGATGAACTTTCGCTAAACATACTGAAGGCGGCATTGGACAGCAAGAAGACAAGACGTATACATTGGAACACAGACTCGTTCAAACTTAGAAACGAAGGTGTGCCAGATTCATTCGAGTTCAAAGGTTCAGCGATCTTTATTACTAATATCAAGTTCGACAATGTCAAGAGCAAGAAGATGAGAGATCACCTAGAAGCACTTGAGTCACGTTGTCACTATGTTGACTTGACCATCGATACAGAACGTGAGAAGATGTTGCGTATCAAGCAAATCGTAGGCGATGGTATGTTAACTGAATACAAGTTTGCCGATGAGGTTCACGAGGAGATTATCGACTTCATCGACATCAACAAGAAACGACTGAGAGAACTTTCTCTAAGAACAGTACTTAAGGTCGCAGACTTGGCCAAAGCATTTCCTACCAAGTGGGAAGCAATGGCAGAGAATACAGTGATGAGACGGTAGCCCTCACCGTTCACTGTACAGACCAAGACATTCGTATGCCCTCACGCAATGCTTGGTCGACCCTGAAACCCGGGTTGAGCGATTGGATGTGCCCTCGTCCTAAGACTCCCCGGGTTTCACCTTCTTAGGGGTTGACATCCCTCCCACAAGATGTTATTAATATAATAAGCAACAAAGGAAGCAAGATGTTAGAACTGTTGACAATGATCGTAGTCGTAAGCATAGCAACACCGTTGGTGGGCGTGATGTGGATGTGGTGGGACATGTTTAAACCCACAAAACAAACCAGAGAATAAAGTTAAAATAAAGGTTGACTTCTCCCCAAAGAGAGTCTATAATACGTAGTATATTAAATGCAAAAGAGGGCAATATGGTCAATTACGAAATATCAGACGCAGAGCGTAGAGTGGGAACCATCGGTAGAGCAATGATGGATTACAGCGAAACAGCATCAATGGCAGGTCTTAAGGATAAAGAGATTGCTGTGTTCAACATGCTGAGCGACCTAGGCTTTAAGATGACACAAGTGGGCAGAAGTTTCGGACCCACTATGAAAGACTTCAACTCAAACGATATGACTATTATCCAAGAGTGGAACGGGGGCTGGAGACCACAGCCAGGCAGAAAATGCACACGCACAACCTTTTAGGGGTTGACATTGTGCAGAATGATGCTATTATAATATTATAACAACAAAGAGGGCAATCTTTATGAGTTACATGACAGACAAGTTCAACAACGGCGAAGTTCACACACAGAACGGAGCATGTGGATGGTTAATGAAAGACGGTGAATTCCGTCCGTTGATGGCAGATGCTATGCAGGAGTTGAAAGACGCAGGCCTAGTTGATGAGACTACAGTTACTAGAACTGCTGTAGCAAGAGACATCCACACCACAGCATTCCTTAAAGAGTACAGAGTAGCACAGTTGAATCGTACTGCTGAGCAGATCAGAGAAGAGCGATTCGAAGCAAGAGCGGCTATGGGACCAGGTGTTGAGATGGTTAACATCATCACAGGGGAGAAATACACCACATAATCATTGAGGTTATTAGGGGTTGACAAACAGCCCCTAAGACCATATACTATTATTATAAACTAACAAAGAGGGCAATATGTTAATAACAACACAAGACACCACAACACTAACTGACCAAGCAACAACAGCGGCTTCAACAGCACAAGAAGCATTCCTTACTAATTGGGTCAACACCACAGGTGGCAACGAGTATGGCGAGCCAATGTACTGTGGCTTTGCTTGGGTTACTGTGTATCCAGAGCACAAGGGCAACACACGAGTAGGCAAGCAGGAGCGTAGAGTATTAGAGTCAATGGGCTTTAAGAAGGACTGGACTGGCAAGGCTTGGCAGTTGTGGAACTGCACAGGCTACAACGGACAGAGCATGGACGTTAAAGAAGCAGGCGCACAGGCCTACGCTGAAGTGCTGAGAGGTGCAGGCTTCAAAGCATACATGGGAAGCAGAGCAGACTAACTCCTAACAATTAATAAACTAGAGAAAGGTCCTTCGGGGCCTTTTTTTATCTCCGAGCGAGGCAGAGGGAACACGGCAAGACCGAGGCGAGGGGTATAGAAAAATAAAAAAAAATTCTCGGGGGGTCGGGGTATATAAACGCTAATAAGATCAAGCGTTTAGCAGTGCTTAATGATCTCTTCTTTTAAAAATGGGGTGATGCAAAATCACCACCTCACTTCTGTAAGTACTTCACCTAAATTTTTTGCGCGGTGTATTTTTTTGGCTGTAGGACCCATTTCGGGTAAGTACACTATGCTATATCTATTCTTACTAGTCACAGTTGTTGATGGTGTTGCTATTGTTAATACCAACACAGGATACTTCACATACAACGCATGTAGTCAGTATGAAACCATCAACACACACTGTACACCACAGTACATACAGTTATCAACAGCCACATCTACAGGTTTGGACAGTAGATCTACAGTATATACAGTATGACGGACAAATACAAACTCAGGCTAGTATTCGAATCGGGTACTGCTGAAGAGTTTAAAGATTGTATAACACATGCACGTGGTATTGACTTGTATGTACGCAATATACACACAGTACAGACTAACAGCAATACACTAGTGTTTGAATCAACACGTGATCGTACATATGCTATGTTACTACTGTCAGATGATCCGTTGTATACTGTACACGAAATCGACTAAGTACAGTCTATGTACATACCAATAGAACTATTATTCCTTGCACTCACAGTTGCACTACTGTTTGTTATATACGACAACAACAACCCCTCTTAGCAGTCTGAACGGTGTGCTACGCAGTTACACACATTTGACAGCGATTGTATATGCTCCTTAGTCAAATAAGACTCATCTTTGATTAAAACAGTGTTTAACGTATAATGCAGTGGAGCGGAATACATCTACAACAGCGAGTCAGTAGAAACGACAGTAGTAGCACAGTTACGTAACAGTATACTGGCCAGTAGGAATCGCTCGGATTTTTCTGCGAAAACGCTTCGCGCTTATCGAAATCTGCGTACTCCGCTTCGCGGCTTTTCTGGCGCAGGACCACTTCGTGGCTTCGTGGCATTCAACCTTGGTAAGTACTAGTATGCAGAGTGTACAGTTTCCAAACCTCGGCTATGTTAGATCAACTGTAGAGCCAGGACAAATCACACAATTACTTCGTTGGGTAGACTCAATCGATGAGGATACTGCCAAGATGGATCATTCACACGTGGGTGTTGTTGAGCGAGAGTATGAGATCACAGATCAATCAGCCAAGGAAGAACTGTCAAACATACTGGGACCTATGGTACAACAGTACTGCACAGACATGCACTTTTCAGTTGAACAGCGTCCAATGGGACTAACAACTGCTTGGTGTAATCTACAGCAGAGCGGAGAATACTTTGCCGCACACACGCACAATGGTGTGTTTTCATTTGCACTGTGGTTGGAAGTTCCTTTCACACAAGCGGATGAACGTGCTTGGAGAGAAGCAAGAGGCAAGTCAGGCAGAGAAACAGCAAGTTTCCAATTCCACTACACAGACGCACTGGGACGCATAACACCAAATGTACTTGAAGTTGATCGTTCATGGGAAAGAGAAATTGTTGTGTTTCCTGGAGAAATGATGCACTCAGTCACACCCTACTATTCGACTGATGCTAGACGTGTGGTTGTTTCAGGAAATATTGATTACGTTTAAGTTGGGAAAGGGTATTGACTTCCACCCCATATAATTCTTACAGCACCTTGAGCACCATCGCCTGGATATCTACCTCCAGCACCACCGCCACCATATGCTCCTCCAGTAGAGCCACTGGCATTTGAACCACCCGAGCCACCACGTCCACTTTGCTTTGCCGCTGATGAGCCTTGACTTAGAATACCTACGCCACCGCCTCCAGCACCTGAACTTGATTTACCAAAGCCGCCATCACCACCTGATGCTGATCCGCCTTGTGGTGTGCCTGCATAGTACCAGTTGTATTGGCTTCCGCCACCTGGTGCTCCTATAGTACCATCACCCTGATAGCCTGAGGCTCCGCCACCTCCTGCTCCACCATAGTGACTCATTATCTGTCCGCTCTGCATGCCGCCACCTATAGCACCACCGTCACCTACGTTTGAGTCTGAATTGGTTTGTCCACTTGCTGATCCGCCTTTGCCTCTGAGTAGTATGGTTGTGTCTCGTGCTATTGAACTTGATCCACCTGCTGTGCTATTATTGGTATAATTACCGTATGCTCCACCCGACACTGATGCTTTGTCGCCTTTGGCTCCCACAGTGACTGTGAGTGTTTCACCTGGTGTTACAGTTACATCTTCAACCCATCTTAGATCACCACCAGCACCACTGGTCATTGTTCTTATTGTGTTAGCGTCATAGTTCCAATAGCCAAAGCCGCCACCGCCAGCACCAACTGCTACTGCTGATATACTAGTAACACCATTGGGCACTGTCCAACTGGATGTGCCTGTGTCTGTAAATGATTCTGCGCCTGCTAGAGGTGCCGCACTTGTGTCGTTGATGGTAACACTTACATCTACGCTTACATTGTCTAGTTCAAGTTTAAAAGTTTCCTGTGCCATACTAGTATTTATTTGTAGCAGACTATCTCTAGGTGTTTGTTCATTTGTGGTCTAGTGCTTCGTGCATTCTTATAACCTAGTTCTGTTACCAGTGCTATAAGTTGCTCATCAGTGTAGCCTGATTTGTGTACGTCCCACAGTTTGGTTTCACCCTCACGTTGCCAACCCCAAAATCCTGCTCGTGCATGTTCTAGTGCATTGCCGTTGATCCATTGCTGTACATGGAATCGCATGTTGGGTAAGCATATTGTTTGTTCGCCTCCGGGTGCGAGTATTTCAAGACAAGCACTTAACCACATACGTCCTTGAGGGAACGTAAGATGTTCTAAGAAGTGTCGACTGTATATGTGTGTTACTGTGTTTGGTTGTATGTGTTTGTTGATTTCCCATGCAGGGCAAACGTAATCTATACCAGGAAGGTCGCGAATGTCACAAGTACTATAGTCTGGACGGGTAGGTGTTTCACCTGATCCAAACTCAAGTTGCATCTAACTATTCTTTACAAAGAATACTAAGTCGTCGCTGGTTTTATCTGCTGATGTATAGTTTGGCACACTTGATGGTGTACTATTGATTCCACCGTTGCCTGTCACACGCATCATAGCAATTTGTCCACTGAAGTTAATTGGACTACCATTTGAAAATAATTGTGCATTGCCAAAGTGTGCTTTGCCCATTACAAATCCAACGTGATCGCCTGATTCAGGATCAACACCACTTGTTCCATCTTGTATCACAGTTGCAGTGTCAATGTTGAAGATGTAGTTTCTCCATGCAGTACCATTGTACCATGTCTTCCAATAGATCCAATCGTCTTGTTCAGTAGCATAGTTTTGTCCTGTACTTGTCCAGTTTCCGCCACCTGCGCCTGATCCTCTTCTAAGACTAATAGTTTTGTAGTCTGATGAGTTAATAAATGTTTGATAAGCATATGTAAGTAGTTCAGCACCAGTTGAGTTTTCTACAGCACCAATATGTGATATTATACCTTTGTCTTCTGATCCTGGTGTAAACATTGAAGCATTTGGTTTAAAGATAGTTTCACAACTCCATCTATTAGTTGATGCATTCAGTGGTGTACTAAAACGCTTTTCGTAAAATGCTGTGCTTGTGCCGTCGAATGACAATGCAGGTCCACTGTTGTATGCATTACCAACTGTAGTAATACCAACGCCTAGTCCTGTTAAGTTGCCTGCTACTGCTTCTGAAAAACCTGATGCACTTGGTATAGCAACTACGCTTGAGTCTGGATCGCCTGCTGATACACCCCATGCTGTTGCACTTATTCTAGCACCATCACTGACAACTGTAATGTATTGACCTTTTTTAATAGCAATACCAGTACGCTCTAATACTGTATTTGGTAGTAGTTCTACATCTTTATCAATATATTCTAGTCCGCTAATTGCGTTCACTGTAGATGTAATAGCAATGCCGACTTTGACTGGTTGTGTGTTTCTGTTGCACATACTAACGGAACACGCAGTATATCTATCTGTTGTACCTTGTGCGAGACTCTGTGGTAGGTTTGCTACTAGGTCTTCTGCTCCAAATCTTCCTGACATTGTTATCTCCTAATTATAGTGTTATTTATCTTAGTGGCACTGGAGACATTTGGTCTTTTAACATGGCACTAGTATTGACTGTTAGTATTCCTTTTTTCCAAGGTAGTTGTGCTAGATCAAAAGGCTTGTTTGCAAGCAATGCTTGTGCTAGAACTGTATGGTTGTCTTTAAGCATATGATTGATACGCTGATCTGGAATAGGTAGTTCATAGTATTCGTCCATTGCTTTATCGCTTTTGAATTCACCTTCGCATACTGTATTAAATAGGTTACCTTGGATCCACAATGCTCCTTCAGGTTGCACATCAGTTGCGTTGCCAAAGCCTTGTAGTATAATCATATTTGCATTAAAGTCTTGTTTGATTCGTCTAGCATAATGATTTAACCATGTAGTGGTTGCATCATATTTCCAAGAATCAATATATCCACTTTGAATATGCCTATAGTATTGTTCTACTGCATTAACTTGGTCTTTTGTAATACCAAACTTTTCTAAAGGAATGTCACGCATGTTTTCATAGTTGCTGACATTAGGATGATCCCACAAGAACCAATGACGTGTGCTTGCTGTCATTACTACAAATATCGTATCTCCGTCTTGATACTTTCTATCTGCAAAATCTTTATATATTTGCATACAAGTCCATTCATTGGCAACACCAAAGTCTGCACTTACATAACACTGTTCTTTTTTTGCTTTTGCATATTGTTTGTACCATTGCCAGTCGGCTTGCAAACTAACTGCATAACTATCACCATATACGTATATACTCATCCTACAAATGCCTTTTCTTGTACAAACGCTCCTGCGGTTTTTGAATTGCCTTCTTCCCAATCTCTTGTTAAGAAATAATTTGCAATAGTAACATTGAAGTCCATATTGCCACATATCATTACTTTAGTATTATCTTTATCTAATCTACCAGTACGTATTCCTAGTTTACCATCATTAAGTAAATCTGTAATACGTTTATTTTGAAAGGGATAACTTGCACCCCTAGTTACTGTAGGTATATACTTTGCTTTTGAATCTTGTAAGAATTTATGATATGCTTGTAGTTCTTCTTGATACCTAACACTCCATACAACATGCACACGTTTGAAATGATCAAACGTTGTAGGATCTCTTAGAATTGATATAAAGGGTGCTATGCCTGTACCTGTTGCAAGCATCCATAAGTTGCCTCCTAGTTCAATATTGTTAAGTGTAAGTGTACCTGTTGGCTTGTCTCCTACAATAAGTTCGTCACCTACTTTGATATGTTGTAGTTTACTTGTTAATGGTCCACCGGGTACTTTGATTGAATAGAATTCTAAAAATTCATCATAAGGCCCACTTGTCATACTGTATGCTCTCATTATAGGTTTATTTCTTTGTAACTTCTCAGACCAATTGTCTAATCCAATCATTACAAACTCACCTGCTACAAATCTAAATGTACTAGGACGTTCTGTCCTAATACGAAATAAATTATCTGTATAATGTTCTACTTCGGTTACTTTTAAATTATTCATATCTTATACTCAAAATTTTGTGCGTAGTCGTGTTTTGCTAATAGCGTTGCGCCGTTACGCAAATGAAATCTTTCTGCCATTTCAGTTAATGGACTTAGTGTTACAAACCTTTTTATATTAGTGTGTACTTTTTTAATATGTTTGGCTGTTTCTAAAACTATTTGTCTACCAGCACCTTTTTTATAACTCCATACAGTATAAAAGACTGCTACATCTATACCAGGCCATTTCATATCTTGTTCACAAGTAGGAACTTCGTCCATATATGCAACACAAATTACTGCTGAAATTCCGTCATTGTCTTTTAATGCATACACTTCTCTACCAGAACGCATACGCCAATCAGCGGCTAGATGTGGGCGGACCGGATCATCCTGACATAGTGCATACACTTGTTCTAGTGTTTCTAATTTTTCTAACACGGTTATTCGTCACCTAAGTTATTTAAG
>Ga0181417_1000527_pt1 | contig 12500 bp, 8 predicted proteins | sample 40SPOviralmetaG_FD_130142 | JGI IMG/M metagenome (GOLD analysis project Ga0181417, IMG submission 130142) | Marine viral communities from the oligotrophic San Pedro Time Series (SPOT) site, San Pedro Channel, CA, USA - 40 SPOT_SRF_2013-02-13 | ecosystem: Environmental > Aquatic > Marine > Strait...
CGGTGGCTCAGCGATTCCTCAAGACGACCCTGAGCCGATCTTAGCGATCTGCGTAGGGCATAGCCGTGCGGTAGACATGGGGGCTTCTTCGTTCGACATTGAAACTACTGAGTGGGACTATAACCTTCGAGTGGCTAAGGCCATGAAGGAGCGCTTAGATGAGCTTGATGTTCCTAGTATGATAGTATGTGAGTATCAAGGGAGTAATTACTTTGATGCCATGGAGTGGCTAGGGACGTTCTTAAAGGCCAAGAAGGTCAAGGCGGCCATCGAGCTCCACTTTAACTCAGCCAGCGCGTCAGCACATGGCAGCGAGATGCTCCACTGGCACAGGTCCAGTAAGGGCAAGAAGATCGCTGAGTGTCTACAGGAGGTTGTTGTAAATAAATTCAAAACAAGGGACAGAGGCGTTAAGCCACGGACAAAGCAAGAGCGAGGCTCGAAGTTTCTCCGGGTTACTCCATGCCCCTCAGTGATCGCTGAGCCGTTCTTTGGGTCCAATATGGACGACTGGAATCAATTTAAACTTAATCATGATAGCCTGGGTGTTACTCTGGCTAACGGATTCAACAACTACTATAAGCATGAAACGTCAAGGAGTCAGCCTCAGGAAGGAACACAAGTCTAAGAAAGGTGGCCTTACCGAGAAGGGACGGAAATACTACAACAACAAGACTGGGAGTAAACTTAAGAAACCTCAGCCTGGTGGTGGTCCCCGTAAGAGATCGTTCTGTGCACGCATGAGCGGCGTTAAGGGCCCGATGAAGGATGCTAAGGGACGCCCTACGCGCAAAGCGTTAGCACTGCGTCGCTGGAAATGTTAACTATATAAAATTATGCCTAAAGTTGGAAAAAAGAAATACGCCTACACGGCTGCTGGTCAAAAAGCAGCGAAGAAAGAAGCTAAACGGACTGGTCTCTCGATTAAGAAGAAGAACAAGAAGTGAAACAAAAAGTAACCTTCAGGTGAAGCATGGCTAAAATATGTCCTAAAGGAATCGCATGGGCTAAGCGCAAGTTCGATAAGTATCCGAGCGCTTACGCTAACATGGCAGCATCGAAATACTGCAAAGACCCTAACTACGGTAAGGGCAAGCGGTCTAAACTTAAAATCAAAAAGAAACGTGGGTGAACTAGCAAACTGGCGAAAGCAGAACTGGGTCCGAATAGGCACCGACGGTAAAATCAAAGGACCATGCGGAACCTCAAAGAACAAAAAAAATCCAGACAGATGTCTTCCATCATCGAAAGCGAAAAGCCTAAGTCAGACACAGAGAGCCTCCACTGCACGCAAGAAGAAACGTGCTGGTGCGAAGGGGAAGCAGTTTGTTGCAAACACCCCTGCTGCGCGTGTGAAGCTGCGAATCAAGAAATAGAGCTTGAAGACATCGCCAGGGTCGTCTTTTTGGACCACGCGCAAGACTTAGGAAAACCCCTAGTTTGCACGGTGTATGGCATCGTAGAGCATATAGATAAAACATTTATTAATATCACATCGTGGCATCCGACCTACGAAGACGACGATGACACTAACCGAACCACTTATACTATAATCAGGAGCTGCATAAGACAGCTAGATGTATTTAACTAAAACTTTCATTGCGTCCAATAAACCCAAGGACATCAAACAATAAACCTTCAGCCTGATGCGTCAGACAACTGATCGTTTCGTTGGTGACTAACGACTACGGACAAAATAAACAAACAAAACAAACTATAACCAAAACTTATTATGGCACTAGATAACTTCCCATCCATTCCGGGTAAAGTGAATGGCACAGGAGCAAGAACTGCGCCTGCTGGCTCTCCGTCAGTAGACAACGCTCTGTTCCTTAAGGTATTTAGCGGTGAGATTCTTACAGCGTTTGATGAATCAAATGTTGCTAAAGACCTCATCATGACTCGCACGATTTCCAGCGGAAAGAGCGCACAGTTCCCAGTAACAGGCAAGGCAGAAGCCAAGTATCACACTCCTGGTGCTGACTTGTTGAACACAGTAAACGGATCTGGACAGGACTACTTGTCTCAGATTGCTCACAACGAGAAGGTAATTAACATTGATGACATGCTCGTCGCTTCAACTCTTATTCCAAGAATTGATGAAGTTAAGAACCACTATGATCTCCGTAGCATATACGGTAAGGAGCTCGGTAAGGCACTTGCTAAGCGTCTGGACATCCAGATCCTTAAGACAATGTTTGCTGCTGGTCTCACTACCACTGCGAACTACACTGGGGGCCCTACCGGAACTCAGCTTCTTAGCGCAGACACATTGACTGCTGGAGGACTTGTTGAAGCACTCTTTGAGTGTGCTCGTTCACTTGACGAGAAGGAAGTCCCCTCAGATGGCCGTTACGCTATCCTGACTCCGTTCCAATACTACAAGCTGCTTACTGCTGACAACGTAGCAATCAACAAGGACACCTCGAGTGGCTCTGCTGATGCTGCTAAAGGTAGTATCCTTGAAGTTGCAGGAATCCGTCTCTACAAGAGCCCGCACATTGCAGGTGTTCAGGTTGCTGTTAGTGGGCAAAACCCTAACGACGCAGTCGTGGCGAACTCTCCGTTCGAAGGAACTGCTGTGGCTAACGACGACGCTGGTTACAACGGTGACCTTTCGGGGATTGTTACTGGTGGAAGCGCCGTTAACGACCTTGGCTTCGTTGCTGGACACTCGTCTGCTGTTGGTTGCGTTAAGCTTCTCGACCTCGCTACTGAGTCCGAGTATCTCATTGAGCGCCAGTCCACCTTGTTCGTTGCTAAGTATGCAATGGGCCTTGGTGTTCTTCGCCCTGAGTCTGCTGTTGTGGTTAACACCACTGCATCTGCTGCTACCTAATAGCACACACTAAATTCATGCCTCGTCCTCATTAAGTTGGGGACGGGGTATTTTTTCATTTTTACAATTATGCCACTCACTACAAAACTCGAAGCCGTCAATACGATGCTGGGTAACATTGGGGAAAGCCCAGTGACTCAAATCACTGTTACTTCCACTCTGCCTATCTCTGCGGTCACCGCGATCACCGTGTTAGACGAAGTCAGTCGCGAGGTTCAATCAGAGGGATGGCACTTCAATACGGTCAACAAACAAACACTTACTCCTAACAGCAGCGATGAGATTGTCCTTGCGGCTGACATTATGCACGTAGATACCTTAGACAACTCTAAGGACATTGTGCAACGTGGAGGCAAGCTGTTTAACCGTGAAGACAACACATTTACTTTCACAGGAGCTATTGACGTTCGGTTGATGTTCCTTTTAGATTTCACGGATCTCCCTGAACAAGCACGGAGATACATTACACTCAAAGCCTCAAGGGTCTTCCAGGCACGCACCGTCGGGTCTCAGGAGCTTGAGCAACAGATCCTACGGGATGAACTTAAAGCACGCTATAACCTCGAGGAGATGGACGGACAAGGAGCCGACAGGACCATCTTTGATAACTATGATGTTGCCTCGTGCCTTGGTATTAACCGCAACTACGATCTACTCTAATAATGCCTTTAATTAATACATCATTACCAAACCTTATTCAGGGGGTTAGCCAGCAGCCAGACGCTACGCGCTTCTCGGGACAATGCGACGAGCAGGTTAACTTCATGAGTAGTGTTGTTGATGGATTAACAAAACGTAACGGCACTAGGTTTGTTAAGAAGCTCTTTTCGACTGACGCTGCGCTCTCAGCGGACAGCTTTATTCACTTTGTTAACCGAAGTGAAACCGAGCGCTACGTCATGATACACGATGGCACTAAGTTCCATGCTTACAATGTCCTTACCGGGGACGAGGCGAGTATCAATGGGACCACAGGAGGCTACACGGCTGCTGGGACTTACCTTGATGTCTCTGCAAGCACCACCACTGCACGGGACACACTTAGGGCTACTACAGTGGCTGACGGGACGTTCCTTGTTAATAGAAGTGTTCCAGTCACAATAGACCAGTCTAGTCGTTCCTCTTCTCTAGCTAAAGACGCACTGATATTTGTTAAGCAAGGAGACTACGAGAAAGAGTATTCCCTTGAAATTAACTATAGCTCTAAGACTCCTGCTTCTGCTCAGCTTTCCCTTACTTACACACAAGGAATGCATAATGTCTACTCGTTGACTTCAGCAAGCACTGTGTCTGTCTCTAATGGAGGCTCTGGCTATGTGAGTGGTGATGTATATAAAGTTACTTCTTATCCTTCTACAATCACATACAACAGTAATACTTATGATGTTACTGTTGGAGGAGGTGAAGACACCAGCGTGACAGTGACTTCAAATGCAAATGGAACTATAAGTGCTGCTTCGGTGGAGAACATAGGACGCTCTCTTATCTTTAAGAAGAACGCAGGGGTTAGAGTAGCTCAGCATGTAGGGAACACCATTACTGTAACAGTAACCCTCGCGCAGTCACCAGGTTTAGGTGGAGGCACTAAGTATGACAACACCCAGAATGTAACTATTTACTCGGAGAACGTGGGGAAAAGTTACCACTCGGACACTGCTAGAATTACTGAAGTTTTACAAAGAGGACACAGTAACACTACGCTGAGCCCTAACTATGGAGGATCATCTGGACATATACCTAGTGGATTCGGTGGATTTGAAGACAGGTTCCCTGGGATAGGCGCGGGGTCAAACGCAGAGTTCAGTTTAGTTCGAGATGGCAACCTGATTGTCTTGTCACGTCAGCTTTCAGGACCGACTAAAAGTGACTTCAAGATAAAAGCCAAGGACGGACTTGGAGGAGGAGCACTAGGAGTCGTCTACAAGGAAGTAGGGGCAATCACTGACCTTCCTTTGTTCGCTAAGAACGGCTTCCGAGTCAAGGTGCGTGGTGATGGTGACTTGGCTGCTGACGACTACTACGTCGAGTTTAAGACAGACGATGAGAACCAATCTATCGGCCCAGGCTCTTGGATTGAGACCGTGGCTCCTGATACGCTTCTTAATTACAAAGAAACAAGTTTGCCTTTGTTCATAACGAACACAGGGTTAAATAAGTTTGAGTTAGGGCACCTTAAGACGGCACCGCGCAGCGTAGGGGACGAGATAAGCAATCCTTTTGCTTCTTTTTCTGACCAAACAATTCAGAACAGTGTGTTCTTTAAGAATCGCTTAGGGTTTGTTTGTGGTAGTAACGTAATACTTTCTGAAGCCGGACTAGGACGAGTAAATGACAAGGGGATCTTCGAGTATAACTTTAGCCGAACAACAGTCACAACTCTTCTCGACTCGGACCCAATTGACGTCATTGTTGAGTCTGACCGAGTCACTGACATCACAGCGGCTGCTGCGTCCCAAGAGAACCTTATCTTGTTCTCAACGAACGGGCAATTTGTTCTTAAAGGGGAAGACCTACTGACACCACGCACGGTCTCAGTGAAGCCCATCACGAACTTCGAGTATAACGATGAGACTGACCCTGTGTCGGTCGGTTCATATATCTATTACCCATTTGACTTAGGGAACAACACAGGCATCCGGGAGTTTGCTTTGAACAAGACCACAGACGTCTATGAGTCTACGGACATCACTGAGCAAGTCCCTCGGTATATCCCTAAGGACATCACCTATTTCTCTGGGTCACTCTCAGAGAATCTATTGGGCATCCTGTCAAAGGACGAAGACCAGTCTCTTTACATGTATCGTTACTTCTTTAGCGAGAACAAGAAAGTATTGAGCTCGTGGTTCAAGTGGGACTTTGGGGTAAACATCAAGGGCTTTGAGTTTATCGATTCGACTTTGTATATGATTGTTTCTGATACAGTAACAGACGAGACATACATTGTTAACTTACCTCTTAACTTTGACGGGGAAGACGAAGGATTGGCAACTTACACAGGGACAGGAAGTTCTTTTTCTAAGACAATTACAACTACCCCAAATGATGATGTTACTCACTTAGACATGCGAGTCCCCGCAGTCATCTATAATGATCAAATAAGGTTTCCTACGTATACTTCAGGATCTACCCGCCCTCTTAGAAGTAACATTTTAAACTTCTCTGTTTCGTCTGGGGGAAGCACAAGCAGCCAAATTACGCCTTACTATGCAACTTCTGATATTGTTGTGTATAGCGACAGAGGGATACACATTCCAGTAACTATAACCACTATCGGGAATAACACACTTTTAACAGTAACAAACACTGGCGTATGGGATGACAACACGTCAGTCTGGGTAGGCTTTAAGTTCACCAGTTCTTACACGTTCTCTGAGCAAGTCTTTAAGGCCCAGGCAGGACAAGCACGCACACCTAACGCAGCGGCCAAGCAGTTCATTAAGAATCTATCGCTTTACCACACGAACACCTCAGACTATAAGGTCAAGGTGACGCCGGATAAACGAGCACAATATACTAACGAGTTCCCTGAGTCGTTCACGGGCACCGGGAGCTCCTTACGCACTGAGCTCAAAGACGGGTTCTTTAGGGCCCCCGTGTTTACCTCTAGTGAAAACGTAGAGATCAAGCTGGAGAACGATGGGGCTAAGCCTAGTAACTTCCAGTCCGCTGAGTTTGAAACCTTCCTGCACACACGATCAAGTCGATATGGAGCCTAAGCACACCTATGGTGATTGTTCTATTGTTCAAGCAACAATGGTCCATGCGAATTACCTAAAGGATCGCTTAAGGTTCCACGACGCACTCGAGTGTGAGCTTTTGGGGCATAGCCCTAAGGAAGCCCTTAGTATTGCCCTCACGCTCGACTACAAGACCTACACGGCACTCGGCCCAGACAAAGAGCCGTTCGCTATGTTCGGCTCAGGGTCATCCGAGGATGGTGGTTATATATGGATGCTTGGGACACCCGATGTCACTAAGCACAAGAAGCATTTCGTTCGGGCATCTCGAGCCTGGGTCCAACACCTTTCCAAGCCCTTTGGGATCACCTCTAACGTGGTCCTTAAAGACAACAAACAAGCCATACGCTGGCTGAAGTTCTGTGGCGCTAAGTTTCTACAAGAGGTAGAGATCTCGTCACATTCATTTTACGAATTTATCATTACAACAAACTAGACTAATATGTGTTTACCATTACTCGCTCCTTTAGGGACAGCACTCCTCGGTGGGACAGTCACAGGGACGGCAGCTGCAGCGGCGGGGACTATGTCGATCCTTGGGCCACTTGCTCAGGGAATGCTCACCATTGGCGCTCAGAGGCAACAAGCTTCGATGCAGGCCGAGGCTCAGAAACGCGCTACGATTGCTGAGAATGCTCGCTACAGTCAGCAGGTATCTGCGATGCGTAAACAACAAGCCACTGAGTCGCTAAGGCTCGCTCAAGAGGTCTCAGCGGCCAACCGGGCAAGCATGGAGGCCATGGCTCGTAAGGAAGTGGCAGCCGCCGAGGGAGGCATAAGCCTTGAGTCTGCAAGTTTCCTTTCGGAGATGAGAGACCTTGAGAGGCAGGTAGGCGAGCATAACTATGCGATCCAACAGAATCAATACCTGGCTGACCAAGCTTACAATATGCGAGCTCGGGACCTTGGACTTCAAACACAACAGAACTACATCAACATCAACAAGCCTATCGCTACTCCTAACGTCCTTGGGACAATGCTAGGGGCAGCCACGACGAGCCTTGGGAATTTGGCAGGCGCTAAGCAACTACAGGCACGTCAACTTCCTTCAGCACCCACAACAACTACTTCTTAATGAAACGCAGAGATTTATTTACCACCCCAGACCGTGAGCAGGTGCCATTCAACTTGAGTGCTCCTGCGATCACAGGGAAACCCTTTCAGGCAGGTCAGTATTCGGTGGCAGTGCAAGACCCCGTGCCTGCCTCACAGACGTCTCTGGGGAAACTAGCAGCAACGCTAGGGCAGATAAATCCAGCAATTAGGGCTTACGGGCAAGCTCAACAGGCAGAGACAGAGCTACAGAAAACTACTGTTGGTCTCCACTACTCCGCGATGGATGAGCAAGAGAAGAAGGCTTACGCCGCTCAACTAGCCACAAAAGAAAAGATTAACTCTAGGTTCCGTGGGAAAGACTACGAGACAAACCCAGTGGCCACCTTGTATGCTAAAGAGCTTATTGGGGCTGACCTTGTAGATGACTTCCAGAGTTTAGTTGAACGGAGAAAAGAACAATTTATCCAAGAACGAGTAAGAGACTTTGGAAACAAACCGAGTCCTGTTGAGATCAACCAGTTTACTGGGGGACTCTTAGAAGAGTTCAAGGCCCTTCCTGAGAACGAGGGAGTATTTAAAGATGCACTTATTCTTGATGGGTTTATGCGAGCAAGTGCTCCCGTTAGGAATAAGCTGAATGTTACCCTACCTACTCAAGCAGCAGGAATTCACAAAGCCGAGGTCGTTATTCCTAAAGCAGCAAGCTCATTAGTAAGGGCCGTAAATGTTGATTCAGAAGAAATAGAAGACCCTGAAGTATTAGCTTCTAGGATCAAAGAAGCATGGGCATCTACAGGATCGCTTAATAGTCCTGAACAACGGGCAGTCATTGCAATGGCCCTTAACTCATTCCCCCCCACACTTGACGGTATTTCAGATGCGGAAGAATTTGTAGAGGCTATAAGCAGTGCGGGGATCTCCATAGGCACCCAGCCTTTAGATGCAGAAGATGAAGAAGGGTTTGTGTATAACGAGTTACTTGAGGAACTAAGTGACAAAAAGATTAAAATAGAACAAAAGCTCGATAGGCAATATACCAGATTAACCACCAAGACTCTTAGGGAGACGAAAGCAGAGGCCAATAAAATGATGGCTTCTCCAGACATTACTAGGGCAGAGATAAATGAGTGGATTGATGGTAAGAAAGAAGCATTACTAGATGTCACAGATACCCTAGAAAGAGATGCCTTAATGAAGTCATATGAGCTCCTAGAAGCTTACCTTGGGACGAAACAAGATGAGGATGTAAAAGAATTATTTAGAGGAGTCCCTCCCGAAGATATATCTACTCCCATGTTCTCAGATGACCTTGAGACTGACCTCCAAGATATACTTAGTGAGGCAATAGCGGACATTGAGGATAAGCCTGGGTATAATTATTTACTACAACAATACGGTCGGTTCATGTTTCCCGCCGAAGATGATGCGTTAGGTGTTCCAATAGCTAGACAACTTACCCCAAAGGGAAGGCAACTATTGATAAACCCCAAGATAAAGTTTAACAGAGAAGTAAGAGATTTATCTGAAAAGATAGCCAGCGCACTCCCCGGAGCGCAATTTGAATACAAAGACTTTGCTACAGTGATTATTCCAGAATCTGGGTATGAAGAATTTAAGCAAACTCTATTTACTAAGATATTCAGCAAGCGCCGTGAAGAACTTAGAATAGAGAGCCAAGAGAATCTTAAAGCTATGCTTGAGAAGGACAAAAACAGACTCAGCCAGCTCAAAGAAGCCCAAGATGTCAAAAAAGCTGAAGAGACAAGACTAGCGGAACTCCCCAGTAGGATTGAGGCACAAAAAGCTCGCTTAGATGTGTCTGGTTCTAGTCGATCCCAGTGGGACCCTTACAGTAATAAAAGGTATAAGATAGAACAATCTGTAAAGCTTACAGGGACTGCTATTCCTACAGAAGTAGATGGGGAGTGGGATTGGTTTGGAAACCTTGCAGGGGACATCAATAACTGGGGGTTTGCAGAAACAAGGACGGCAGCACAAGTAGACACGTTTTATAAAGCTCTCGAAGACGGGTTTGACCTTGGGGCTTACGATGGGAAAAAGGAGGGTGAGCCAGGAAGAAAGGCTGGGATTATTGTAGAGCACTTTAAGAATCATTTTAATAACCCTTTAATTAAGAATAGATTAAAAGAGGAGCTTGCGTTCTTTAAAGAGATGCAAGGGGTCAATGAGACACACCGAACATCACTAAAACTTGTAGAAGACACAATGAAGAACGGACGCAGAATCACAGGGTTCTCACCTGAGGAAGCCGTTCAAGCTTTAGAAACAGGGTATCTTTCCGAAGGGGCATCTTTGGGTGCAGACAAGTTTGCATACTTTAATGGGCTTTTAGGAGAAGCAACAGGAGGAAGAGCTACAATTAAACTTAACTATGATCCTAACGGGTATAAATCGGAGCTTAAACCTATAGCAGATAAACTAGGAACAACTGTAGAGGCCCTTCATTCGGCACAGCAAAAACTAGAGAATAGATACAAAGGGATAAAGCAAGCAAGTGTCCCAGAGCTTGAGACTCAACCAACATCAACTAGCCCTGTTAAACTCGAAAGAGAAAAGGGAATAGTTGAACCAGTCAAGAAAGGACAACCTCAATTCACTGACGAGCCTCCTACGATTCCTACAGTGCCCACTATGGAGGATGTAGAAAAAAGACAAGAGCAACTACAACTACCTCTTGAGGAACCCTTAAAGCCCGAACCCTCAGTAGAAACTAAAATAACAGGAACTAAAGGTAACATTACGATATACTCTCCGCAAAAAGGTGGTGATAAGATGGAAGGAGGATACCCTTCGTCACGCCCAGGGCCTGATGGGAAGGCTTTAGTTCGGACTGTTCAAGATTACGCTAACGGCACATCTAAATATATAACACTAGCAGGGAGTTCTTCTTTTTATAATAAATCGTATATTATACCGGAGCTTCCGTATGAAGACCCGAAGACCGGAGCCACAAAGACCCTACGTAACGTAAGGGCTGTTGTGCATGATACTGGGGGAGCCTTCAAGACAAAGCCCGAATTCCGCTATGATATACCTTATGGTAAAGACTTAACGAATAAACAGATGGCACGCTATGACAGTCTTCTTAAGAAAACAGGAATACAGTTTATTGAGGCTACTGAGCCTAGGCCTTCAGAACCTATAGAAGCGGGCGATCCCTTATTAGAAGATGGAGCGTTTGAAGGCAGAGGGCTTCTCCCAAAAGTTGAGGCCAAAAAGAATAAATCAAAATAACTTAATACACACCACCAACAACAAACATGGCTATAGATCCTACTTTATACTTCCCTCCGCTCAAAGAAAACTTTGCAGGGACAGCAGCTCGATCAGCAGATAAACCTTTTCAGCAAAAAGACCCAGACGTTTTTTCAATGGGAGATACGGCTATAGCTCCCCTTCGAGGTATTGAAGGAGGTTTTAAGAGTTTCTATGATTTCGTAGACTTTGCAGTTGGGGATAATTTACCTGACTATGACACAAGACTCTTTGGGACATCTAACACAATGGTTGGTGGGTTTGTTGAAGGTATTGCTCAATTCGCTACAGGTTTTGTTCCGGTAGTAGGGCAACTTGGTAAAGTAGGAAGAATTGCAAATGCTCGTAAGTTCTTAGGACCAAGCGTGGCTAAGAGATTAGCTCAAGGAGGGAGGTTGTCTGCAAAAGAAGCAAAGAAACTAGCTAAGAGCACTAAGCTTCGTAGGTATGGAGACGCACTAGCCGCAGGAGTAGCCTCAGATTTCTTAATGTTCGATGCACAAGAAGCAAGGCTAAGTAACCTTCTGTATCAATATCCTTCACTACAAAACCCAGTCACTGAGTATCTTCAAGCTCCTGGAGATGATGGAGAAATTGAAGGACGATTTAAGAATGTTTTAGAAGGATTATTCTTAGAGGCAGGAGTAATGGCGGTCTTAAAGCCTTTTGCAGCAAGCCTTAAGATGATTAAGAACCGTAACAAGAAGATTGCGGAAGGTAAATCTCCCGAAGACGCGGTAGATGAAGCCATAGCTGAAGCCGACCCAGACATGGCTCAGCAGTTAAATTTTAATTATGGAGACCTAAACGACCCGATCTCAGGAAGCAAGGGACAGCCAGAAGTAAGGCCTGGGGCTCTGGAAGAGACTCCTACAGACTCAAGGCCGTTAGCAGACCCTGAGGATATAGATGGTTACTCAGAAATCAGAGACCTTGAAAGTGTATCTTTAGGTACTGATAACATGTATAAAAACGGTGTTAAATCTATAGAAGAATTAGCAGTAAAATACAATGTAGAATTAAAGCCTGAAGAGAAAGCTGCTATAGAAAAAGTAAAAGATTCTAAGCTATATGAGGGAGTTCCTGTCGGTAAAATTACTGATGCTTATGATAAATTAAAAGTGGGAAAACAGGACAAGATTGATATAAGAGAGAACCTTGATAAGGCCTTTCTTAGTGTTCTTAAGGCGGCTCGAAAAGGAAGGGAAGCAAAAGTAAAACCTAGTATTGAGTTAGTTAATCAAAGAGCAAAAGTTGATGACTATGATATTAAAATAGAGAAGAATGAAGAGGGGCAGTTTGTAGCGAAAGCAACAAAAGATGGAGAGGTTTTCCATGAGAATGTATATAAAGTTAAATCAAAGAAATCAGCACAGCAGGTTTTTGAAACTGAGTTACAAGACTTAACACGAACTAATACAATGACCCAAGTAGGGAACGCTAAGTTCCTTAATGACGCAGCACAGGAGGCAGGCGTCTCTGTCAGCATCAAGGATATTGAAGGAAACCGGACTTCCCCTGATCATGTTGAAGTTTCATTCTTTGGAGAAGGAGACAAACAATTAAGCTTTAAACAACTCCCAGAAGAACTA
>Ga0181417_1000528_pt1 | contig 12487 bp, 14 predicted proteins | sample 40SPOviralmetaG_FD_130142 | JGI IMG/M metagenome (GOLD analysis project Ga0181417, IMG submission 130142) | Marine viral communities from the oligotrophic San Pedro Time Series (SPOT) site, San Pedro Channel, CA, USA - 40 SPOT_SRF_2013-02-13 | ecosystem: Environmental > Aquatic > Marine > Strait...
AATGTCCACTAATAACATATAATTCTTTACTAAAAAATTTTTAAATTAATCAATAATATTGTGATGATTATGGAAATTACAATATTTTATAAAATAATCTTTGATATCTCTTATCGAATTTCTACGGTAAAATAAAAAATTTAAATGAATAGAATCGTATAATTAATTATTCAAAATAGATATTATCATATTAGTTATTTTTTGAATTGTGACAATAGATACATTACTTTTTTCAGATATAATAGTTTTATCAATATTGATTTGATTAGATAATATATAATAGTTTATGACAGCAGCGGATAAACTTGGTGGTGTGCATGAAGACAATTCTTTTTTATAATTATCAGTTAAATATGTACATAATAATTTAATGTCATTTATTTGTTCAATATTTAACTCACAAATATCATTACAAGATCTATCTATTAGATCTATTGCAGTGACACGATCAAGAATTACACGATCCAATGATATTTTATTTATTCGAATGATATCATTTAATTGTTTAATACCTTTTGTAACTATTTTACGATTAACCTCCATTATTTTAGCTATTTCAGAAGATGAACGTGGGGATCCACAATTTTTACATGCCATGAATATAACTGACGCGATAATCCCAAGACGATTACTACCACGACTAATTTTATATTGGGATACTATACGATATAATCCGTGTGCTTCATTCTGTATTTTCTTAGAGATATTGTGACGATTACATTTTTCAGAAATAGTATTAAATACAACCAATAAAGATCTTACCTTGTATGGGATACCTTGGTATATATGAAGACGAGATATATTTCTCATATTGGGATTAGATGTGAATTTATTTATAATCACAGAACCCGATGTTGAATTAGGTAGTAATTCAGAGGAAGGCATACCAACACGACTGGTTTGTTTTCCACCATCATAACACTTTTCAGGGTTAGAATTTAAAACAGTTATAGGTTGATTACATATTCGACACAAAGTGTGTTCCTCACACGGCATGTAATTGTCTATATTGTCGCAGCATTTTAATTCGGATTTAATATCATTTCTATCATTATTTGTTTGTTGGATTTCATCGAGTGAATCGAAATATGAATCCATTTATATCACTTAAAGATATATTTTTATTTTTAAGTAATTTTATTTTAAATTATCAAATTTATTTTTTAGATTTTTTTTTAGTTTTTTTTCTTTTTTTAAGAATTTTTTTTTCGATATTTCTAATAATATAATCGCCATCAGCTTCTTTGTTTTTAAATCCAATGAAATCAAAATCTATTAAATAATATTTGTTAGTTTTTTTATTCCATACTATATTTTTATATCTTAAATCATTATGATATAAACCGTATTTTTCTAATACTTTGTATATTTTAGATATACCTGGAAGATGTTTTTCTCTTTCCATCCACTCAGATTCTGGTATGTAATCAAGTGACTTACCTACATTTTCTGTAACAATAATCTGTTTTGAAATATCAAAAGATATTAATTTTGGGATAAACGGTATTTTTTTTTGTTTTGCTAGTAAATAAACATATAATTCATTCATAAAATGTTTTTTACCTTCTTTTTTCTTTTTAAATATTTTTGTGATAGTTTTGGGTGATATCTTAACGACAGCTTCAGATTTTGTCATATACAATATATTATATTATAATAATTTAATAATTAATTTGTTCCATTTATTATTTTTGTGATTAAATAGTTTTCGTTTTTTAGAGTTTATAAAACGAATATTTTTATCTTTATATTTAATATTATTAATTCTTAATTGTTTGCTCCATGTATTTATTTTTTCTTTAGTTGTCACATTTAATAGTTCTTTAAATAAATTGTGATTGTATTTATTTGAAATATAATGATCAATAATTATATTATATAATGTATAATTATAATAGTGTTTATCATATAAAATGTGATTGTAACTAAATAATATTTTCTCTTTGATGATGTTATCGTCTTTTAAATATGTATTAATGTGATTATGAAAGAATTTATCTGTAGAACTTAATTTAGATAATGATAAAAATGAAAGATTATCATAAATATAAAATATAATATTTTCATCTGGTATATGATTAAAAAAATTATCATATACATTATAAAATTTTTCATCATATTTAGCATCATTAGTATTTAAATGATCATATTGCGCATCATATTGAATGTCTAATATATCGTACATGTTATCATCGGATTCATCGGATGACATGAATAATAATAATAGTAAATTATATTTAAGTTAAAATTTGATTTTTATTTAAAATAATATAAAAATGTCAACAGATGATTATAAAAATTTATATTGGTCTGTCATACATAAAAGAGAAGAGGATAAAATAGAACAATTATCAAATCACATAGAAATGAAGAATACATTATTAAATATCAGTTCAGAAAATATAGAATTGAATAAACGTATTGATTTATTAGAACAGAATTATATAGACGGAACTATTATTGGATTATCTGAAAAATTTATAACTATCAAATGTAAATATGGAGAAATGTCTATTCATAAATCTCAATTAAATAATGAAATGTTTGGAAAGAATATGAATAGACAGTGTAAATTTAAATTAAAATATCATATAAATAAGTATCAAGGAAAAGATTTAATACTCTTATAATTATTTTAAATAAATATTGTCATCTTTTTTAATTATGTATATATTTGGTATATATGTTTCCAAATATTTTTTATATCTTATATTGTTTCCATATACATCTTTTTTATAGTTTATTTTTTTTTTATCTAATTCTTTTTTAAATTTATTAATAGATATATTATCAATATCATTATTAAATATTTCCTCTAATATCGATGAAAGTTGGTTTTTTTTTGTTTGTGATAATCTTTCTATTTTTTTTATTTCATTAATTCTATTTATTTCTTTTTCTTTTTCTTTTTCTTTTTCTTTTTCTTCTTTTTCTTCTTTTTCTTCTTTTTCTTTTTGGATTTTTAATTTCAATTCTTTTTCTTTATGAATGTCTAATTCTTTTTTTATTTTATCATTTTCTACTTTTAACAAATGGGATAAATCATATATTTTATTATATATATCATTTAGATAATCATGATGTAAACCATCAAAACATAATATACATTCTTTATTATTAGATTTAATCTCTTTACAAAGTGGAATAAAATCACTATCATTCGAAATTATCACAAATTTATCATATTTATTAGAGTATATATCTTTCATAGACTCTATAACAAGACGAATATCGGCACTGTTTTTAGTTTTCACCGGAGAATTACATAAGAAAAAGTTATATTTAATTTTAGTAAGATTATCAATATTCTTGAGTTCATTTTCATTTATAAAAATTTTAATAGTAGTATTAGATCCAAATAAAGAAGAGATAATCATTTCATATTTCGAGAACTTAATGTTGTCATGGTCTATATATACAACACAATTCTTCATTTATAATATTAATATATATTTTATTCTTAAATAAATTTGAGATTATCATTGTAAAAATATAAAATCTCAACTATGGCGGATAACCGGTTCTCATCTTTGTCGGTGGATGCGGAAGATACGTCTACAGGGAATCTGTCACGTAAACTAGATAAGATGAAGAGAATGCAAGAAAGGAACCCTACTACAGAACGTGCCATCAAGATAGAAGAATTGGATAAGATAGTTAATCCTCCTCCAAAATCTATCCCGGTAAAAACATCAAAAAATAAAAAGAATTACAAAAAAGAAAAAGAAGCAGATAAACAACGCCTCTATAATGAACGGAAGGTCGAAAAAGAAAAGAAACGGATTAAGAAAGAGGAAGAAGAACGAAAAAAAGAGCGAGAATATGAAGAGTTCAAGAGAGAGATGAAAGATAAAGAAGATGAAAGAAAAAGACGGAAACTGATGAGTGATTCATACGCGATTGAACAAATAGATAAGTTTAAAGATAAAAAATTACAATGTGAATACGTCGATCTTAAAATGCGTGGTGTTAAATATGATATATTGATGGTATTGGATTGGTTAGGATATCCGAATGAAGTAATTCGCATAATCATGAGTCAAGTCAAGAAAAGCATGCTTGATATCCCAATTAAATTATTTATTCAACCTGATATATATGATTATATTAGAAGGAAATATAAGAATAATAAAACCGAACGGACTCTAAAACTCAAATATCATCCAGACAAAACAAATGGAAAAACTAATCAATTGTATATTTTCTTGCAAAACGTGATGAATTCAAAAATAGAATTGTGATTAAGATGAGATTAAATAATAATAAAATTTTTTTTTATCACAATTTAATATAAAATAAATAAATTTGATTTAAAAATATATATTTAATATAAATATATGAATTACAAATCTTTAAAAAATGATGAAATAAATAATAATCAGGTTAATAATATAGAATATATTCATAAAAATGGACAATATTTCACTAAACATATTATTTTAAAAGATTGTGTTTATAAATTTATATTAAATAATCCCAAAAAAATATTAGAACCTAGTATTGGTAGAGGTGATTTAGTTGAACATATAAAAAATAAATTAAATGTTGAAATTGATATGTGTGAAAAAGATATAAATATAAAATTATTGAATAGCATAAATAAAGATGATGTTATATACAATGACTTTCTTATTCAAAATTTTGCATATAATTATGATACTATAATAGGTAATCCGCCATATATAAGAACTAAAAAAGGGAATTTATATATAGATTTTATAGAAAAATGTTTTAATTTATTGAATGATAACGGTGAATTAATATTTATTGTCCCAACTGATTTCTTTAAATTAACATCTTCTGGAACATTGTTGAACAAGATGATTGAATATGGAAATTTCACACATGTATTTCATCCTAATAATGAAGGACTATTTGAAAACGCATCAATCGATGTAATGGTTTTTAGATATTGTAAGAATAAAGAATTAAAAAAAGTAACATTATATAATGATGAATTAAAATACTTAGTTGAGGCGGATGGATTAATTACATTTAGTTCAACTGATATTAGATCATATAAATATAAATTATCTGATCATTTTGAAATAAGTGTAGGGATGGTATGTGGTCGCGAAAGTGTGTATCGCAATGATGAATTAGGTAATTTAAAATTATTAAGTAATGAAAATAGTTATACTAAATACATATATATAGATAAGTTTCCTTGTGATAATGAAGATATAAATAATCATTTACTAGAAAATAAAAATGATTTAATAAATCGAGGAATAAGGAAATTCAATGAAAATAACTGGTTTGAATGGGGGGCTCCTAGAAATATTAAAAAAATGGAGAAATATAAAGGTGAAGAATGTATATATATATTACCTTTAACACGTGATAAGAAAATATGTTTTATTGGAAAAGTAGATTATTTTGGTGGATTAATAATGATGAGACCTACTAAAGAATGTAACTTACAAAAAATAGTAGATTATTTAAATAGTGAAGAATTTAAGAGTAATTTTATGTACTCAGGCAGATTTAAAATAGGTCACAGACAACTATCAAACAGTTATGTTCCTAATATTTTGTAGAAATATTTCACTCCAACTGGGAGAAGGTCTTTGAAGACATGTTATTAACTTATGTATGGATTTATGTATATTTATAAAATTATATTCTTTATTCCTACCCCAATTCACTTGAAATGGTAGATTATTATTATTTGGAGTTAAATGTGATAAACCTTTGCAACTATTTATTATAACTTCTTGAGTGTTATTTTTATTTACAACTAAGAAATAATAGTCTTTTTTAGAATTATAATTAAATCTTCTTTCATTTAGTTTTCTTATTAAAAGATCAGACATTGAACCATTTTGGTATTTTATATTAAGGTCTAAATTTTCATCTGTATATGCATAAACACACATTGCTAAGTTCCCCGTATTATCTGATGTTTCCGTAGTTGTCGTTTTTATATTAACAGGTAACCATTCATATTTATAGTCTTTAACCAAGATATCATACCACATCCGTATATCAGGTTTCTTTATTCTACCCGGAAATTGTTGTTCAAGATATTCAATAATATTACCTTCATCGAAACAACTATTAGTCCTACCATCATCAGATAATGTACATGATTCAATACCTATTCCTGATAAATGTGACTGTATTTTATACAATATATTCGGTAACCTTTCATTGCGAATAGAATGACCCCTATACATTCTTTGAATAATTAAAGCTTTCATATTATATTCTTCTTGATTACTTAATTCATGATTTAATATATTAGGGTTATTATCCATATTTATATATAGTTTAACCATCTTAATATTTTAAATCAAATTTTTTAATATATATTTATATTTATCTTATAAATTAACTAATTCATAAATTTTTTATTTATAGAAAAAAAAATTTGATTTCAACAATCTATCTAATCAAACACATATATAAATGAATCGCTCTACACAACTGAAAAAATTGGGTTGGATCTTTGAGAAAAATGAAGGAGGTGAATTCAAAAGGTTTAATTATATGGAACGTGTATCCGATCGATTTAATTATTTTAAGATTCCAGAACATCAAAGATTTCCTTCTTGGAGTAAGGAGAAAAAGAAAATGCTAATAGATTCTGTATTAAAAAATTATCCAATTCATAGTATTATTTGTTCGAAACACTTTATAATGGATAATAAAAAAGTAAGAGAATATCTAGATATTGAAGATGGTCAGACTCGTTTGAGTATCCTTCAAGAATTTTATGAAGGTGGATTTGTAGATGGTTATGGAAATAATTTTGAAGATTTATCACTTTGTGAAAAACGTGCTTTTGAGAACTATGAAGTCAGTATTGAAGTTATTGAAATAGAGGATGATAATGAAGATATAATTCATGACATATTTGATAGACTTCAGATGGGTCAACCTTTAAAAGACTGTGATAAATTTTGGAATTGGAAAGAAACACCATTAGTGAAATATGCATTAGAACTTATTAATTCAGGGATTTTGAATACATATATGGGAACAAGTAAATTTTCATCACAAAAAAGAGAACGACTATCAGATACTGTTGGATTATTATCATTAATAATCTATTGGAATATTACAACTCTTGAATATATTAACAATTCATTTAAATCACATTTTAAGAATGTGAAAAAAAATATTAGTGATTTAGAAAAAGAGAAAGTTATGAAATTCTTAAAATATTATTTTAGTATTATTGATAAATGTTATGAAATCTATCCTAAAGTTAAAAATGAAAAGAGTAAGAAATATTATAATATTTGTAATGATCTTGGATTGGTAATATATGATTACTTTGAAAATTCAGGTGTTAATATAGAAACAAGAAAAGATATGTGGATAAAATATTTCATATATAGTCGTAAGAATAAAAATCTAACATCAGGAAGTAAACAACTATGGAATAATGTAGATGGAAAACCGACGTGGACACAACCAAAATATATGGGATGTAGATGTAGTAGAGTGATTGAATTTTATGATAAGATTATTAATGGAGGATTGAATGAATTTTGTGAAGTAAATAACATTGAATTAGAAGTAGAAAATGTATCAACAGATAGTTCAGATAACGAAGATTCTGATAGTGATTAGTTACATAATATTAATATTTTAATAATAATAAAAAATTTTTTTAAATTTAAACAAATTTTATTTATTTAATATTATATATGAAAAAGAATAAAAAAACGAAAAAAAAAATTAAAAAAAATGTCTCAAAAGGATATATGAAATGCTTCTATAGTCGATTCGGGGGAAAGTGTAGGAAAGCAAAAGAATTAATAAAATATTTCCCAGAACATACTGTTTTTGTAGAACCATTTCTGGGAAGTGGTGCGGTATTTTTAGCAAAAGAAAAATCGGATAAAAATGTATTGAATGATTTAGATCCTTTGATGTATAATATATGGAGAAATGTTAAATCTTCAGGTGATAAGTTTGACGAAAGAAATAAATCAAATCCATTTGATTTTACAGCAGAAAGATCTAAATGGGAAAAATTCGTAAAAACATTTCGAACAGGAAGTCCAGTAGAACAGATATATAAATCAATATATATAATGAGAAATTCGTTTAATGGGATGGGAACATCATTTTCGGCGAAGAGGTATCCTTTGAAACAACAGAAAACATATAAAATATTATTGGGACCATATAAAGATAAATTAAAAGGTGTGGTCATTTTAAAGAAAGATTATAAAGAAGTGATAAGAAAATATGATAGTAAAGATACATTTTTTTATCTTGATCCGCCATACGAAGTTGCTATAAAAAAAGGTGGTTATTATTTACATTCAGATATAGATCTAGAAGAAATGAGTGATTTACTATCAAATATAAAAGGTAAATTCCTGATGAGTTTAGATATAACTCCGAACACAAAGAAATTGTTTGGAAAATTTGTCACAAAAAAAATTTTATTTAATTATGCGACTAGAACTAATGATAAAGAAGTATATGAATATCTAATAGCAAATTACAAATTATGAGATGGTACAAATGTTCTGGCATACATTAATACCTAGAATTTGCCTGACTTGAGAAAGAGGCAAATCATGTGAAGGAAGCAATGCGTATAGTGTTTTGTTATATTCTTTTTTTGCGACGGATTTAGACATACCATCCCCAACCAAGTCAGACACGGATTGATCCATGTTTTGCTTGAACTGGATCACTTCAACGGAATTGATCCCACTGTTCCGAGCGTGGTCTCCCTTTCTCTGTTTGATTCTCTGTCCTGTAGTGACATCGTATCCCAATGCATGAAGTATTTCACGAGGGGTGGGAGGGAACCGCAGTTCAGCGATGTTTTTGAAGATAAACAGTTTTGCCGGTTCAAGACCAGCACGTGTGCTTGGGTCTCGAAGAGTCATATTGTCTTCCGAATCCTTGGACCAGTGAAACGACCAAGACCTGATACCTGTTCTCATATTAACAAGACGAAATAGTGGGATAATGATGTCTTTCCTTACCGATTGATCGAAAGATAGAACTAGTGCAGAATCAGTAGTGACTTGATGCACCACCTCTTGGAATGCACGGCACTTGCGACTTAAGTCCATGTCCGATTCGCTTTGGGTGTTCTCAAGATTTGCTTGGTAGCAAGTCAAGAACGGGGGGATTTTAAATTCAATCAATCTTTATCTCAAATTTTTTGAGATTAATTGAGACAATTAAAAAAAATTTTTTGATTCCACTGTGTCATTGACTGATATGATTATTATATAACATTCACAATATGATTTAAGACTGCCTTAAGGGATTTTTTCGTTTCTTTGATTTTAACACCACCAACGACTTCATCCTTAGTCCTCATAGATCCGACCATATCTCTGGAGATGATATCAATCTGATTCTCATAATCTATACAGTTTTGTATCAGGTTGAAGTTGCTAACATATAGTTTAGTTTTCTTGATACTAGATTCAGATTCCCATGAGGTGTAATTGAATAAGAATCGACATAACTGATATTGAACATCAGGACGTTCCATATAATGTTCGTGAGAGAAAATAACATTATCGAAATTTCCGATATCTTCGTTGATGAACGTGACACTCATTCCGACACAATGAAAACCGGTAATAAATACAGGTCTATCGGGATATTTTGTGATACAATATTGAATCTGTTCGGATGGTTCATTGTGATTTGGGATGGATTCACCAACAAACATGGTATCATCCATATGAAACAATTGCGTGCCATCACCATTTATGATAATTACAAGTGCTCGGGAATATATTTCCAATACACTTTCCATAATTGAGTAGTGTGTCAATTTACGGACAAAACCGGGGACAAAGTTATATGAGAATCTATCATTGTGGATATCTTTCCCGTTCAGAATCTGTAGGGTGTGTCTAGTGAATGAAATCATTTTGATCTCATTACCGATATCAAAGGGATAATCACTCGAATACCAAGACTCAGACCCACCACTATTAATATTAATAATTTGTTTATCATTTCCCCACCTCTTGATAAAATCATCTGGAATAGTTGATTCAATGATGGGAAATTCGACTGATCCAATAACATATTGACAAGACTTGACACCGAAATACTTATCAGAGATCTTAACTTTGAACTCTGCTTCGACATCAACAATCCAGATATTTTTGAATAATTTATCGGTTTTACGAACAGAAAATGGATTGGTCCAGATATTGAACGGAGTGGCACTATACATATAAATACGTTCAGTGACCGACATATTGTTCATTTCAACGACCTGATCTCTCCACGACGGAACGTAAGCATGTGCTTCGTCGATGTGAATGATAACTGGTTTCTTAATTCTACTCGAATCTTCTATCTCAGAAAGGAGATCGATAATGCTGAAATCGAACCGCTTAGGATGAGCACACATGATGACCACGTTAGATCCTCCTAGAAGATGTTTTTTTACACCGATAACATCCTTAGAATGAAGGAAATCAGGCGATTGGTCCTTCTTAGTGCCTTTGGAATTAAATACACAGATGTTAGAACCGAATTTTTTTTTGGCACGATCGAAAAATTGGAGATTGGACTTGATAGTGTTCATGGTAATGATGAGGTGATAGCAATGTGTGTTGATGCTGATGTTTTCAAGACAAATAAAAGTCTTACCTTCCTGTGGCTTTCTGATGATCGCGCACAGATATTTCTCACAAGGGACATCAGACATAGCGACTGTCTCCTATTGAAAGGATAAGTCTTAACAAAAGTTTGGTGTTCTCAAGGTTGCTTGGTAGCAAGTCAAGAACGAAGATTTGAAAAAAAGTTATGTTTGTCTCAAATGTTTTGAGAAAATTTTAAATTTGAGATTATGATTATGAATCCGTATACACAATATCAATATGGATACTATGAGCAGTCTTACAATCAATGACATGCCTATCGAGGTTATTTCACATATAATGTCTTTTGTAGAATCTGTAAATCTGTATAGAGAAGAGTATGTGGATATTTCAACAGACGGGACTCCATATTTTGTCAAGAAAAATAAACATGGAAATAGACGGGAATATATATCTGGTTATAGTATGATTTATCTTCATAAGGTTAGAGAATTTAACAAATCACCAGGAATAAAACTCTTACCTGCTCATCTATCACAACTTTCTATGATAAACACATCATTTAATCTTGCTTGTAAACCACTGTGGGAACCCTTGTATCTTCTACACATGAGGAAGGGTGTATCATTTAAACGGGATCACAAACCAGAATTTTACAAAAAAAAATATCTTTCATATGTCAAGAATTACTATGATAACATCAGAAAAAACTTGATTGATCAATTATCTTTGTCAGATATAATGACACATATAAAACAGAATAATTCGGCACAATACCTTCTTCAGATACAATTAGCAGTAGAGTCATTATCTATTGATAATCCTAAAAAGATATATAATGTGACAGACCTTCTTATTTATCAAGAAGACGGAACAGAGACAGTTACTCTGCCACTAAGGATTGACCGTGTCATTACACATAGACAAAAAGCGATATATGAATTAAGATATTACACCACTAAATCTAGTCGTTTGAAAAAAAAAAATAGAAGATATAGAAAAAATCATCAATGGGTTATGATTATCACAATAAATTTGAGACAAACATAAATTTTTTTAAATCTTTGTCCTTGACTTGCTACCAAGCAACTTTAAGGACATGTCTACCATCAACGATATCAAAGCGAAGATCAATCCCACCATTCTTGAACAGGACCCACAATCATATTATCACAATCTGAAGGAAGCAAGACAAAATCCAGCGACTGGATCGGCACTTCGAGCCGTGTTGAATGATACAAGCGATATCAAAACGTGGAACTCGTCGGCGATACTACAGATCTCTTATTTGTGTGGTGATCTTGTCAACCCGAAACCCGATTTACAGGGGCGTACATTCTGGGGACAGTTTACTGTCGTTGCCGATGAACTGGCGTGCCTGATACTTGACGAGATGATCCTCGCTGGCGCGGACCCGCATCTTGAGAATTTCTATGAAGAATCTGTGATCTCCTCTTTGAATAATACTCATAATCTCACCTACCGAAAACACAACGAAAGATTTAAAAAAAAGATAGAAGATTTGTTTACGAATTTTGCACTGAATAATCGCGCTGAATAATAATATAATATCCTAATTATAATTCTGTTAATAAATTTTTTTTGTTTTAAAAATTTGATTTAAAAATTTACAATAGTTATAATTATGGCATTAGTTGAAACCGAAAAACGTCTATATGAACTTGAATTTAATCCAGAATTAGATATATATGAAGATAAATCACCTATATCAAAGTATGAACGGAATACTACCGAATTTGTATGTTTGTGTAAGATCAACAGTTCATTTATCACGTTTTCACAATATAACAGACACATAAATCTAGATATACATAAACGATACAAGGATAATTTTAAATTCTTTAATAAACCGTTGTTAGATTGCCGTGGACTAGTAATTGATCTTAAAAGAGAAAATCATTTATCACTAAACC
>Ga0181417_1000530_pt1 | contig 12471 bp, 3 predicted proteins | sample 40SPOviralmetaG_FD_130142 | JGI IMG/M metagenome (GOLD analysis project Ga0181417, IMG submission 130142) | Marine viral communities from the oligotrophic San Pedro Time Series (SPOT) site, San Pedro Channel, CA, USA - 40 SPOT_SRF_2013-02-13 | ecosystem: Environmental > Aquatic > Marine > Strait...
GCGTTAGAGTCATATTTATCTACAAGTCTTTTCATTAGCTCAAAAGCGTCATCTTTATCTTCACCTTGTAAAGCCATTCTAATTTCTTCTACGTCATCAGGAGGAAGTATAAGCTCTCCACCTGTAGCTTCACCAACCTTCTCACCATCTTGAACCATGTCAATAGGGTTACTACTGTGGTCAAACTTCCCTGGGGTAACTCCACCATCTTTAGTTATTTTAGCACCTTTTTCTGCTGGAGTTGGATTTAACCTACCTAAAACTTTACCTACGCCTGATGTTGGACTAATTAAAGACATAGCTGTATCTCCAAGTGAAGCAGCAGAAGAATATTGCTCTTCCATACCAGCATACATAGTTTGCTCACCTGCAGCCATTTGACCTTTTATACCAGCAAGCTCTTGACCAGCAACATCTAATCTTTGAGACTCTACGTCTTTCTGTGCAGACTCCTGCTCTCTAGCTAGGTTTTGCATAGCAGCAGTCTTAGCCTTCTGCTGTTCTCCAAGTAAACCTAATTCCTGCTGTCTAGCCTGACCTTGAAGTCTAGTAATACCAGCCAAAGCTCTTCTAGGGTCTCTAGATAGATTCCTCATAGCACCAGCTTGACTTGCAAGCCTAGCGTCTTCCATTCTTTCTATGTAACTTTGATCTATAGGTTGATCAGCCATTTGTTGAGCGGCCTTACTTGCAGTTCTTCTACTCTCAAGCCTTGACTGATCAAAATCCTTCATTGCTGCTTTACCTTCTGCTAGCTTCTTCTCCCCTATCTTTCTCTGTTTTCTACCTTTAAAGTAGTTTACTACAGAGCCAATAAAAGCTTTAGGTACTTTTTTATTCTTCTTGTATTGTATCTTAGGTTTTACTCTACTTGCCATGTTATTGAATTTTTACAAATGTACTAATTTTTTTCTTATTATTTATTACTAAGCTCACTCTTGTCTACATCTACGTTTGCACCGTAAAGATTAAACTTATACTTAGACTGATACCAGTGAGACTTAAGATTTGTTTTAAGGTAATGACCCTTAAGTTTTTCTCCATCTATAAGACCCTCCCTAACTATAAAGTAAAATACTGGTCCTGTATAAATCATACTGTGGTATCCAGTTGCTTTAAACTTAATATTATTACCTGTTATATCGTACACCCAACCTGCGTGAGATGATTCCCCTGTTTCGTTATCCAGTGAATACAAAGAGTACTCTTCAGGATATTTTAATTGACCTAAAGTTCCATACTTAGCTCCAGGAATTTGATCTGAAGCAGAAATAAGTTTGTTACCTACAAAAGGAACACTTCCTTGAACGTTTTCAATAACTCCAATGTAAGTAAAAAAATCTATATTAGCCCTGTAAGTCCCAAGTCCAAACATATTAGAAGCATCTCCACTGTTTTCAGATTGAAAGTTTCCTTGATAGTCAATATCAGTCTTACTTGGTGCGAAAGGAATTTGAGAATACTGAATGCCTTCTTTTGTTTTGTAGTCTATGACCTCAGCTGTTTGATCGTCAAAAACAGAACTAACAGGAGAATCTAAAGTAATTTTATTTTTTGTTAAAACATTCTTAACTATATTGTGATGAGGAGTGTCATCTACAATTATTTTTATTAAATCTCCTGGAGACACGTCTTCATAAAAGTTAACGCCATCTTTTCCATACAAGCAGTATGGAGAATCCTCTACTGAGTAAACGTAACCATTAATACTCCTATAACCTATCTCTGTAGATATAACTGAGTCGTAAGAGTTATTGTACTGACCCATATTAGTAGACACGTCAGTTAAAAGTTTTGTATCACTCTCTAAAGATATAGCGTTATAAGACTTTACAGATGAAGGTTCTGCGTTAAATGGAAACTCTATATTAGAGTTGTATCTAACACCGTAAAAAGTATTAAAATTACTTGAATCTGGAGAGTTTTGTTTATACAACCTACCATTCTTATAAGTTAAAAACTGTCTATTTATCCTACCGTAAAACTCTGGCTTATAACTATAGAAAGATGTCCACTTTTTTATATTGTCGTTAAAAGAAATGGTCTTACTTGTTAATGATCTTTCGGGCTGTAAATTATTTATTAACGGAGATGAAATCTCCCAGTTAGAAGTACTAGAGCTCCATAACCCAGAGTCTTCAGAGTCGTTGTAATCTAACATAGAAGGGAAGGTCACCACATACTCGTCATACTTAGGATCGTATCCTGCAACAATCTTAAACTCACCATCTGTAGACTCTTCAGGGTTAGTCATAATATATACCTCACCCAAGTCTCTTATGTAATCAGATAAACCGTAGTCAGAAATTCTTGTCAACCCATCTCCACCTAGTCTTAAAACAGCACCTCTTTTTATATCTACAAAGTAAAATCTATCTTTATATTTTACAATACTCTCAGGGTTAAGACTACACCCGTTATTACCAGAGTAAACTTGAGCGTAGTTATCTAACACTTTACTAGACACAGCTAGATTAGAGTCTCCATCAGCATAATTAAGAATGTTTTTTCCAACTAAAGCTCTGGCAACCTTATTTTCGTGAAATATAATAAGGTCATCACCCTTAACCATCAAGCTTTGAATAGAACCAAAATCTTGATTGTAATCATAGAAAGGCTCATCGTCCATATTGAAAGTACTAAGGCCATTATAATTGGTAGTACTACTAAAAACATCAGAGTAATAAACTGAAGCAGAAAGCCTTCTCTCTTCAGAGTAAGGATTTTCTATATTTAATCTACCCTTATTCCAGTTGTTAGAATTGTAAAAATCACTAAGGTAATAACTCTCACAATTTATAATTGTTAACTCACGTACATGAGCTTCACTTTGTTTAAAATGACTTATACGTCTTGGTTTAACGTAAACATCACCCTGATTTAAAACTCCAGAGCCAAAGTTAGTAGTAAAGTTTCCGTTTTCATCTTCTGGTCCTGAAACTCCTTGAACAGCTGTAACCTCTATTCCAGACTCTTCATCAAAGAAAAAGTCGTCTGACTGACCCTGATGTGTTCTTGATCCTGTTCCAGGATTTTGTATTTCCATTTTATGACCAACTTCGTAGTAGGCTTCCGAAGAATCTGTTGATACAGTTTTTTTAGGTCTATATATCTCCACTACAAGTCTATTGTACGCATTACCTATACCAACGTAACTTACATTACTGTAATTAATATTAACAGAATTAGACGAGTAAGAGCTGTTAGCATCACTAATAGGGATTTCTATTGGAGCCCCACTATCATCAAACTCTGAAGGATCAGATATAACTATATAATGACCACCTATTGGGTTAGAGCCTTCACTAACAGTAACTTCTGCAATTTCTGTTTCGTCATACAGCTCCATAGAAATTATAGGAACATCTATATACTTCTTAAAGTAGTTCCTTGAGCCTTCATGAGGGGCAAATCCATCTGTTCCAACATTGCTACCTCCAAAAGATATAAACCTAACCCTATCTCCCTCTACAAAATTATAATCTATTAGAGAAGGATTTTCTTCGTTATAACTTAAATCTAATCCCTTTAAAGAACCTAACCCTAAATATATTTTATCGTCAGAATTTCCTTTGTAAGTATTTTGTATAGGTATCTGTATAAACTCATCAACAGATGTATTCCCAGAATACACCCACTGATAATGAGTTGCCCACATAGGAGGTCTGTGATATATATTCCAAAAAACAGAGTTAAAAGAACTTTGATTAAAATGAGACTCAGTGTAAAAAGGACTGTATATTTCAGTACCAGAGTTATAATTATTAACAGGTTTCATTCTATTTACAAACGAGGCTCTATTTGTTTCGTCATAATATACTAAACCAAAAGAATGATTAGCACCAGTTTTGTAAGATCTACCAAAGCTAAAAGCATCTTTATAATAAGAATTAGAATCAGAAGTTGATCCTGAATTTGAAGGCATAGGGTTGTAAGATGATGAGGTTTGATAACTGTTGGAGCCTAGTATTTGTAAAAAGTCATTTGTTTCTGATTTTTGCAAATCTTTACTATAAACTAAATTTATAGAAAGATGTCCTGTAGAATTATTGTAGTCAGCACTAATAGATGTTGGAGCACTAAAAAACTCCTTAGTTGTTTGAACTGAAGTTGATGATCCAAACCCAAGATCAACCATAGGATTAATGTTACCAGAAATAACTTCGGAAGATGTAACATAATCAAAATTAAAAGATTCAGGATTAATTTCGTAGCTACTATTGTTTATAGCTTCTACAACTTTTAAAGCAACATCTTCAGCACTTTGAGGAGATCTAACGCTAGTATTTAAACTAAGCTTACCAGACCTAGGTACAAATGATGTTGGAGCGTCAGGGTTTTGATTATGATTTTGATATAGTAACTTAGTCCAAGATACGTTTATTTTTATAGGCTTATCACCTAAGCTACCATCTATATCAATTATACTGCTAAAATTTTTATTTGAGCTATCTGTCTTACTAGTAGCTACAAGAGAAAACTTAACATCTTCACTAGGACCTCCTTGAGTTGGGTCTTCAACAGAAAAATTAAATTCCTGTTCTTGATCGGTCAAATACCCAGACTCGTTAACAACTAAGTTGCAATATATGTCTGTGTTATCATAACCATCGACTACGTTACCGTAAGCTATTCTATTTTTAGGAAGTACAGTTTGAGCTTTTGCTCTTTTTGGTAAATGGTCCTGAAGCTTTCCTAAATCTACAGGGTCAACAAAAGAATATACCCCGTTATTTTTAAATGTTGTAGAAGAAAACTGAACGTCTTTTTGAGTTACACCTCCAAAAAATAAAGCGGAAGTAGAAAACAAATCCTCGTTCTTTCTTTTTTTAAGGTACTTTATAAAGTTGTTTTTTACAACGTCCACAAGAAAAAACTCTCCATCGTTTCCATCTCTAGCTACAATTTCTATTTTTTCTACGTTAGATGTAAAGTCTTGATATTCAATATTTATAGTATTATCTAAAAGCTTTATGACATCTTTTACTCCTAGCTTAGAAACAGATCTTGCATATCCTTCTTGATTTGCAACATTAGAAATACCACTATATGCAGACACAGTACCGTCATCATATATATACCTAAATCTAAACTGAAAAAACTTACCTACTAAATGATTTACTTTAGAGCCATCATCTGAAAAATGATAAAAAGGCTTATCTTTAGGTTGATGAGAAAGAGCATCTAAATACTTTATTTTATCCTCTCTCGCACCATAACTAATTAAAGGAGAGTAAGCATCCTCAGGTTGAGCCATTAAAACTTTACCTCCATCTGATGTTGGGTAATTATCAATAAAAGGGGTACTGGTTATAATACCATTTTCAGTATTAAGATTAGGGTTAGAAGACGATAAGTTAAAAGAAGTTGTTTCTGTAGCGGTTATTGGAGAGCTTTCTGTTAGCTCTAAAGTAAAATTATTTATTATATAATCAATTTCAAATACATATGTAGTGGAGTTTTTTACTATGCAGATGTAGTCACCTCGATCTAATCCATCAGTAGGGTCTACCCCTTGAGCAGTAAGGGTTTTTGACCCCTCCTGAACGGATACATTACTTGTTGATTCGTCAAAAGATTTAATTATACCTAAAGACTTGCAGTAACCGTTATATCCTCTTCCCTCTTGACTAGGGCTTACTGTGTCACGCTGATTAAGGTAAAGGTGATCGTTTTTTAAGAAAGGGTGATTGTTACTTACACCAACTAGTATGGTGTTATCTTGCCCTGACAAGCTACCAATAACATAAGCATTATTTCCTGAAAATACTTCACCTAAAGATAATTGTTTTAATATTCCCTGAAAGGTAGGTCCAAGTTTTATATACTCCTCGTTTCTTTTAGACTTCTCTACGTCAATTTTTCTAGGCCTATTAAGGTTGTCTGTCCAGTATAAAAAATCTTCAACCTTGTTAACACCAGTTATAAGATGACTTTTACTATAGTTTAAAATTTGATCAGTAACACCATTACTTCCAGGTCTACCATCCTGATAAACTAATCTAGTTTTATCGTCAAGTTGATTATACTCTACAATGCAATCATACTTACCTGCCACACCCATATTGTCATTGGAGTGTAAAAAGTAATACACGCAGTTTGTAGGCTTATCTTCGTAAGAACCTATACATGTGTACTCATCACTTGTAGAACTGTAATCTAAAGAAGTAGAAGTGTTTGAGTTTTGATTTTTTATTATTAAAGACATTATTTTTTAAATATTTAAGTGTACCAAGAGTTAATATCTGCAATTTCGGCTTTTGTAAATATACTAACACTATTTAAAAATAAAAGAGAACCATTTGAACCGTCTACAAATTTTCTAATATACAAGTCTTCCGAAAAAGTTACATTACCCTCCTCTGTTTCATCAAAATAAATTAACATTTGAAGAGCAGGAATAGTGTTAAATTCGTACCCACCTTGGGTAAACAACTGGTCTGATAAATTAAGACCTGTTTGAATTACAGGATTAACACTGCCATCTAGTATAGGAGGTATTATTTCTTTTACAGAAATATTATCTATTGTAAATACACAATTACCAACTCCTACGAATTTTAAAGTATTATTGTAGCCACTACTAACGTACTTAGCAACAACTGTTTTAGTACCACTTGTTAGATAAAATCTTTGAGAAGTACTTAAATGACCGAAAGCACCACTGCTACTTATACCAATAAGTTTATTATTGTGAACTTCTATATCTAAATCAAAAGATATAGAATAGAATTTACCATTGGTTAAAGTTGATATAGTTTGCTCTAATTTTTCTCCAGATCCAGCTGCAGCAGTTTTCTTTGCACCACCATTAGCATAAGCCCAGTTACTAGGTGATCCCCAGTTAGAAAGGTCAGAATCAAAACCGCCATCATTAACTAACTCAACACCTAAATTTTGACTATTGTCAAAATTAGCAAACAGAATATGACATTTTTGAGTTGGATACTGACCTCCTGGAATTTCTATATCAATTGCTTGATTATTTTGAAACCTATTTGTTATATAATAAATTATATTATTTGTCGGACCCCATTGATTATTTAATAAATTATTGTACTCCTCTATAGTAACTAGTGTTATTTTGTCTCCAGAAATATAATCTCCATCAATGCTCCATTCTGGCTGAAAAGATATTCCTTGAGGGTCAGAAAGAAAACCACTAGCAGAAGAGCTTATTTGTCCTGTGTTTCCACCAAAAAGAGGCTGACCTAATGCTGGTTCAGGACCAATAATATTAAATAAAGTTGTTGTGAAATTAGGTCCATTAAATAAGCTATATGTAGTCTGGTTTGTGTCACTTAAACTAATATTAAAATCATTATTATCAGAAATTTGAGCATTTAAACTATCTATTTCAGCCTGCATATCATTAATTAAATTAAATTGTTCAACAATTGTACTAAAAGCATTATTTAAATTTGAACTCAAGCTTGATGTGTCAGCACCTAAAGCGTTAACATATAGATTTAACCTAGAAGCAAATTGATCTTGCACACTAGAAGTAAACGCAACAACATCTGCTGTAAAAGCGTCAAGTAATGCTGGGAGAGAAGAGTTACCATCTATATATCCAGGTATAAGGTTTCCTAAAAATTCTTGATAATCATTTGTATTGCCTAAAAAATCTTCTATAGATTCTTCACTAGAACCTACAATTACATCTTCAATTTCTGAATACAAATCAAGGTAACTCTCCCTAGAATTATTAGCAGGTTCAATATTTGCAAAAGCAAACATCTCCTGAGAGTCGTTACTTATTCTTACGTTTGTTATTCTAACTTCAATGTCTTCAACAAAAGATCCAGTTAGAGGTTCAGCTATTATAGTAATATTTTTTAACCTGCTATTAAAGTTAGCACCTCCATCATCAACAACCTCAAAAGTATGAGTAAAAGGATTGTTGTTTTTAACCGTACCATTAGTTATATTATAGTTTTCTTGAAACGCATATGGTTCTTGAAAGTAAAAACCATCAGGACTATTATCCCACTCGTTTGTTACTATAACACCGTAGTTTGCTGGTAAAGGGTTTGCTCCAGGGCCAGTAGACATATTAACAATATCAAACTCAATACTTATAGTCATCTCACTACCAACCTGCCAAGCTGAAGAGTTGTCAAATTGAGAGTATGGAAGCCTAACAGCACTATAATAACCATTACTATCAATAGGCATTTTTAGATAACCAGCAAATTCATATCCAGAAGGGTTAGATGTACTTAAACCATTACCACCTGACATTGTAATTGTACTAATAGGAATAGGTTGGGAGTTTGAAAATACATTTGTATATAAAGCCCAGTTACCTGCAAAAGAATTTGTTAGTTCAAAATCTTCCTGATGAATAACCTGATTAGTTACTGAAAGAGTGTTATATAGGCTTAAAGTATTATCATAAAGGCTATTTATAGATGTAAAAGTGCTATGTGTATTGTTAAAAATCTGATTAGATATTAAGTCAGAAATTACAAGGTTGTCAATAGTTTCCTGTAAACTAGTAATAGTAGAGTTTGCCTCCTCTAGTAAGTTAGTAAGATTAAAATTTTGAGTTTGATAAGCAATAATTGAAACATTATATTGATTAAGTGCGTCCTCTAAATCAGCACCACCTTGAGCTATAAGATTAGCAATAATATCTTGAACAACTATTATTAAACTAATATTATCAACTACGGGAACCTGACTTGCATTACTTATCTCGTCTGCAAACGTTTCATTAAAATCATTTACAAAAGATTCGTTAGCGATAACAAGCTGATTTTGCGTATTAATTAAATCTACAACGTTTTGAGCTAAATCGTTAAAATTTGTCTCTGCCTCGTCTACAGGTATAGATGTATCAATTATTGGAACCAGAGCTATATCTAAATCATTAACAGCTTCACTTAATTGCTGTATATCTGAATTTAAAGTAGTAAAGTTTGCTAGATAAGAACTTGATGTATTTTCTAGGTATTCATTATCTGTTTGTAAACCTTGAATATTATTATCAAGTTCAGCGTTTTGAATAGTAAGATTATCTACCTGAGTTTGAGCAGAAGCAGTTTGAGTTGTTTGATCTTCAAGCTGTTGTTGTAAGTTAGTAAAATTTACAGCTTGTTCCTCTAGGCTAATTTGAGCAAGGCTATAAGAAGCCTCAACGATACTTAATGTGGTCTCCAAATCATTAATATGATTAGTTATAGAGTCAGTAATGTTAATAGAGTTTTCTGCTACCTGTAAGTTTTGAAGACTAATAATACTATTATTATTAAATATCGGAGCTGTATCAACTGAGTATTCAACGTCTTGGTTAGGGTCTAATACATTACTTAAAGACTCAGAAGAGTCTGCTAAAGCTAACTTAAAGTTAACTCCTACAGGGCCGTAAACAATAACACTACGAATACCTGAATTAAAACTAAACTCATCTTGTTCTGAAAAAGTTAAAAAGAAATTATCAGACCCTAAAGAAAAATCTAAAGGTAAACCATTACATAATACAACTTTATCTTCTGAAAACTGATCAACCAAGTACTTTGACAAACTAGTTTTAGTAGAGTCAAATTCAAACTGAGCATTAGTATCAAAAAAATCTGATTTAATAGTTAAAAAAGGTGTAGCCTCATATTCCGTATTAGAGATTGCGTCAACAAGTTTTTCTCTATAAGAATATATGTCAACTTTATCAAAAGCTGTAGGTGAAGTTGGTTGGTCTACTGCAAAATCAATTTTCCATACAGTCCTGTTGCCCATCTCGTATATTTGACCTTCAGGACTTATTAGTACACCATCATCATTAGCATCAGCATTATATACACCACCTGTTTCAAAAGATGATAATAAAGATATACTAGCATTTCCACTAGCTGTTATTGGTATACTAGAGTCTTGACTAAAAGTATATGTAAATTGAGTAGAAGACTCACTAGGTCCAGGTGCACTTCTTGACCCACCATCTGATTCGTAATTAGAGGACGCACCAAGATAGAAGTCAACACCAGCAACATCACACTGAATTACTATATCTAAGTAACCTCCACCCAGTAAAGAGTATTGTCCAAAAGATAATAATTTAACACTTGCTGTATACTGAGCGTTAGTATTAATATCGTAAACATTTATACCAGTATTAAGACCACCAATACCACTAAACTGAGAGTATAAGTATTGAGCTGTAGCAGTACGAGCCTCATTACCATTCCAATTAAACTCACCTATAGGTACTATTCCATAGCCACTGGCATCACCATTATCAGTAAGGGAATACAGCGTAAAACTATAATTTTGATTTACCGACTCCCATCCTTGTATTCTTATAACCTTTTGATAAAAAACAGTGGCAGGATTAACCTGCTGATACAAACCGTTATCGTTAACAAATAAAGAGTCTTGCCCTTCAGAATAAAACTCAAAAGGAACCTCTTTGTTTCCCTCTATATTTTCTACAGCCCCAATAGTTCCATCAGTAGACGAAGCAACCCTAATATTTAAAGCGTCTATGTAGTCTGGGTTTTTAATAAGACGATTGTCAACGTCTTTATTCATACCACCCAAAAACGTTCTCTTATCTTGAGCCATGTTGTGTTATATTTTAGGAGATTGCTTAAATGCTTTTCTAGATGTCAACATCGCAGTCTCTTTATTAAAGTTCATCATTCTAGCTCTAGCTAATCTTTTCTCGTTATAGTAAGCTCTTTTAGCCATCTGCTTTTCGTTAGCAGGAATACCTCTTCTTCTTTGAATGTATTTGTAGTACATGTAAGACCTTAAAGCTTCTTCACAAAACTTATGTATTTTAGGGGTGTCACCTGAAGATCCTAACTGAATTAAACTTTGTGTATCTACAGAAAAAAATGAAGTTAAACCATCATTTAAATTACTATCAAACTCTCCACCAGTACTTAATAAATCTAAGGGGTCTGAAGTAAGATTACTAATTGTTATAAAAACATTATCTTCATTATTAACTGCTGTTATGTTAGAATCGTTAGGAGAAACATGATACCTTGGATGACCATTATTTATAACCTCAGTTAAAGATTCTGCAATATCACTACTTGAGCCATTAAATAAATCAGTATAAATATCTGTAGCTTCAGGATTACTACTTAAATTATCATAATCATAAAGTAGTGTTCCAGTTGCATCAAAAACCCCAGTAGTAGATTTAAAAGTATAAGTAATCACACCTCCAGACCTAGATGGTATTTTAATTGTTGTGTCGTTAGAAACACCTTTAGCAGTATCTGAATTAAAAAAAGAATCAGCTATATTAAATTTAACAATATGATCTTCCCCAGGTGTAGCAGTAATACCATCAGATATGTACTCTATAAATACTGTTTTACCAGCAACATCTGAAGAAAAGTTTATAGTACCATCTTGTCTATTAACCCTGTAGTATCCTAAAGAGTTTTTTCCTCCACCTACACCAAACTTTTTACCTATGTCTGTATGATAATAAGGATTGTTCTCATCGTAAGCTTCATCCCCAACTTGAGAGGTTACACTAGCGTCTAAAACTAAGTTAGGATTATTGCCTAAAGGATGAAACTCATCATCATCACCTCTGTATCCAACTCTGTTTAGTTTTACGTAATCAGCAGGAAGAGTACATTGAAGTGTTGTAGAGTTTACAGCAAGTGTAGTAGTTTTAACTTTTTGCTCAACGTCAAACGTAAGTTCTCTTAAGCCTTGTAATGCTAGTAATCTTAATTGATATATGTTAGCCTCTTTATCGTAAGACGTGTCGTCAATCATTAACTGAAAGTCGTTAATAATCTCTTCTATTGTTGTGTAATCTATTGCCATAATTAACTATCTGCTTTTACTTCGTTACTTTGAGCGTACTGAACCAGTTGAGATTCTCTTAAGTTTACACCAAGATACTCTAAAACTTTAACTACAATCTCACCATGAACCCTAGCAGGGAATCTAGACTGAGTTGAATTAGAAGGGTCGTACACAGGTTTACCAGCAATAGTAACATAATTCCATTGAGGTGGTGTTTGTGGCATATGATAATAATAAATCATTACGTGACTTATACTATCAGGAAACACCTTTATCTTTAATCCCCCGTTTGTAGGAGAACCACTCATAAGACCTACAGGAAAGTCCATTGAAGGTTTAACTAAACTACTTCTAAGTACTTTATTTATATCCTCAGGTTTAACTATCTCTAAAGGTATGTGAGAGTTTATGTTAGAACTTTCATCTGCTAGTATAAAAATCTCTTTTATCAAAAGAACATCATCAGTAAGGGTAACCTCTTTTTCTGAGTATCCAGACGCAACTAAAGATAGGTTGGCAGAAAACCTATTTGATATTAAAAAAGGAGCTATATCTTGCTCCGCCATTTCAGGGGTTAGAGACTCTTCTATAAATCCTCCTGCTTTTTTAGGTTGAGACTTTTCTTGTACTATACTTAACCTTTTATTTAACAGCTCTAACTCAGCTTGCTTTACCAAAAGATTAAAGTCAGAC
>Ga0181417_1000534_pt1 | contig 12411 bp, 17 predicted proteins | sample 40SPOviralmetaG_FD_130142 | JGI IMG/M metagenome (GOLD analysis project Ga0181417, IMG submission 130142) | Marine viral communities from the oligotrophic San Pedro Time Series (SPOT) site, San Pedro Channel, CA, USA - 40 SPOT_SRF_2013-02-13 | ecosystem: Environmental > Aquatic > Marine > Strait...
AACATCGGCAAATTCGTCGTAAGCCTTTGTATCAGAACTTTCTGCCCTTAAATCTTTGACTGTCTTTTGAAGATCAGCAAAAAGTTCAGGGGTTCTGCCTTTTTCGAAATCCGCAAGAGCTAAAGCTAACTTATTGAATTGCGGTCCAGTCAGACCAACAGCCTGTCCAGCTTCTCGTATGCGGCCAGTGAATGCTAGGGAGACTTTTGCGCCACGGTCAAACCCATCTCGAAGGTTCTTTATGGTTTCTTCGTATCTTCGGAACGAATCTCCACTCCCAATAATGTCAAAGTCAAGAGCTTCCTCAATGTCTGTAATTGACTTCTCTAAGCCTCTTTGAGTCCTGCTTATATCTAACTCAATCTCAAGCTCTGCTAATGCTCTTGATTCTTTGGCTAGTTTGGCGAATTCTTGACTTAGAGCAAAAACCCCACCCTTTGACCTGTCGGTCATTAAATTTAATCGACCTAAAGCGTCTTTTAGGTCATCAACGCTTTCTTCAGAGTCTTCGGTGGTCGAGAGGAATACACTGCCTATAAGAGCGCCGAAAGCAACCAAGGCGCCAGTAACCGCTCCAGCGGGTCCGAATACAGATAGGAGCTGAGGGCCCTGTTGGGCGAGAATTGTTAAACCGGCGGTGCCGGACTGCGCTTGGACTGCAATATCTTGAAGCTGAAATGAAACTTGCTGAGTTGCCCCTCGCATTGCGCGAAAGCCACCCCTAGCTTTTGTGTGAACTGACGCCGCCGTATTAACGGCTTCATTGCTCTTGGTTTGAGCTGTGGTGTACTGCTTCTGAGCGGCTGTGCTTTTCTTAGTCTCTGTTGTGTATTGTTTGACGGCTTCCTCAGCCGCGTCAGCATTGACGCCCAGCTTTCGCAGTGCTTCCTGAGCCTCTTTTATTCCTTTGGAAGTTACCCGTATGTCTAGGTTTGCATCAGCCATTCTTGTTCGCCTCTAGCCTCTGGGCTTGATCTAGCTCGATAATCATATCAATCTCAAAAAGCGTCAACTCCCCGAATATATCCATATAAGCCTTTATTTGTGGGTAGCTTATCGGACCATCTGACGCATTTTTCAATCTAACAAAGATCGACCAAATGTAAACGAGATTGCCCCTAAGCTCTGGAGCACGCTCTAGCTCTCTCGGCTTTCGCCCAAGAGTCTTTTCAACTTGCCTTAAACTCTCAAGGCGGCTAACTTTGGATTCTTTATCGTACCCTGCGGCCCAGAATTGCCAGGTCGCAAAGGATAAAATCTCGTCAGTTAGCCTTTGGTAAAATTTTGGCGCTGACTTACAAACGTCATGATCTGAGTTGAAACGTCTGGAGATTGATCATAGATCTTTCTAGCAGTTTCCTCAGAGAAAGGTACGTCTTTCGCGTCCTTTCCGTTTCCGTTCTTGAGGCCGCGCCATCCAATCGTTACCGCGACCAGCAAGTCCGTCATGTTGTCTGCGTCATCAAGCTCTACGTTCTTGCGGTTAGACGCCAAAATCGCTTTTCTAAATGTTTTTGAGTCCGGCCCCCTAACAATAAACACCACATCTGACGGCTCGCCAGTGCTGGGGTTGTTTATCGCTACCTCTCTACCTTTCTCATGCTCATCAGCGGTATAAAAATCGTTAATATCCATCCTTCCCTTTCCCCTCTAGGTTATTTACGCATCGTCTCTAGTAATTTGTAACTGACTTGTAATTCCTGCGTTGTAAAGCGCAATAAAATCAAGCGTTACGGTTACAGCGCCCGGACCACCCACTTCTGGATTGCCGGAGTTGTACTTCACATTTGGCATGTTAAATAAGTAATCGTTGCCAGCCGCATCAGTCAGTGTGAACGTCAAAGCCGAGGAAGTCTCGTTGACGAACTTATCAATCAAAGTTGTATTCTCAAAGTACGCCGTAATAGACCCTGAAATGTTCGACTGAGCCAAAGGAGGCTGTAAAGTAGTGGAATCTCCAACGACATACTGAGCCTCTAAACCGTTGTCAATGTTCAGCTCCAATGCAGTGACAATCGCTATCGTAGATCCGCCATCAGTGATCGCTCCAGTAAAGCTGTCGAATGGGGCGGTCGTAGTCTCAGCCGCATAACTTGAACCAGTGATTGCCGCGCTTGCTATAGAGAAATCTTTACCGATAACCCCAAAAGAACCAGTAACCATCGAATTAGGAGCAATAGACAGGCTCATAGAGTTAAAGCAGCAACCAGTTGACCTCAGGTATTTGCCAATATCTTCGTGGTGACGTTCAACTGTAAATGATCTAGCGGTAGTGCCAGCGATCAAGGTCTCTGGATCTCCGCTAGATGTCCAAGTTCCACACATAACAGCTTCAATCAGATCGTTAAAAGTGTTGTAAGACAACTCAAAGTTAATATCACCCGAGACGCTTTTGTTTCCATGCCGGAAATGAGCAATCTGACGATCTTCTCGGAGTTCTTCGGACTGGATAGCGTCCTTCGATAACCCTAGAGTGGTCCCAGTGTGTCGGATGGGTTTGAATGCTGGCGTAGACGGTGTAGTGCCGTAAGTTGACTCGACAATATACGCCATGTCATGCCGCGATCCTGTTGCAATAGTCATAATATTTACCTCGGGGCTACATGAGCCGTATAGTTGATTGAAACGGAAATGACAAACCTGTCATCTACGATTATTCCCGTATTTCGGGAAGTGTCACCCAAGCGAACAGTGATACCATTATAGGTTAAATCAGTGCCGCGCTTAAAGTGATCTGCCACCGCATCTGCTTTTACCTCTGCCGCATTCCTTCCTTTTCCAGCAATAGCGTAAACGTCCACCTGGTAAATTCCAGTGTGTTGGTCTATACCGCTGGCCCCTAGCCCTGTCTGGCTTGCAGATACCGGCAAATTCGTTGGCTTTAGATACAAAGCTGTTTTCGTGGGCTTAAATACCGTGTTCTGCCAAGCGATTGCAGATCCACCGCTTAAAGTGTTCATTCGACCATCTAAAGCCGCGCCAATATCCGCGAACACCGTACTCACAACTGCCGTCCCGCAAGAATAAAGGCCGCAGCCGACCTTTTCATCTCAAGCGCCATTTTCTCGACATAAATCCGAGCCATGCCTTGAGGCGCTTGCGTCGAATAACCGTTAATCGTCTTTCCTGTCGGGTTTTTTGGTGGGTTGGGGTACAAGCCATATTCAATCACCGCCGCATAAGGCAAGTTATTTGAAAACACAATGGTCTCGTCCCCTACAACTGTTTTGATCTTGGTCGTAGCTTCTTTCTTGGATCGAGCACCGCTAGGGTCTTCACCCGCTAATGATCGGCCGTTTCGGCTGTCAATACCTGTTCGCCAGTTATTTCTAAGCCTGCCCGTATCCACTGGCGTCTGCTCCGAAACCAAGCGGAACAAAGTCAAAGCGGCGGCTTTCTTTGCCCTGACAACATCTTTTCCAGTTGCCTCTGCAAAGTTCTTAACGTCTAACTTGAAGCTCATACATAACATCCGTATCTGATGGCGCTGTGGTTATTACGTTCATGACCCTATAGTTCTCGGAGTCAAACAAGATGTTATCGTCTATTTCAGGCGCACCGTTGCCAGCCTGAAAGTACATCCTTGCATCATCTCGCTGTACCATTTCGCCGTCTATCTCGTTCTTCGAGTAGTTCAGCCTTACCGCCTTGCCTGTTATCGTTGTCGTGCTACCGCCAGTGTATGAGCCTGTAGTTGGATCAAAAGTAGCTCCGCCGGTTCTGGTTGCGGTCGCATCCTCTCCAAAGCTGGTCAACAGGTTAGTCGCTGTTGATTGAATGGCTGTGTAGTTAAATGTCACGCTCTCGACACCATGCTTAACGGTTTAATAATCTTTCTCAATGCACTTCTGACTGCGGGAGTTTCTTTCTTCATCCCGGCATTGTTCTTGTAAGTTACTGTTATATCACCAATTTTTTCTTGAGTAGTCTGACGATCTCTTGCAGATAGCGCAAAGTTTCCGTCCGATACTGTTCTCGTAACTTCATAAACTGAATTCTTTAGCTCTTTCGGTATCTCATCTGAGTTTACCGAGTAGCTGTCTATGTACACTTCTGTTCTAGGCCACTGCAAAGACTGAGCGTCAGTTGCTTTGCGCCCTACAAAATTCTGCGCCTCGATGTAGTCCATTGCCGTGAGGATTAGCTCCTCGATCTTGCCTGTGCTGTGACTGTGAGCGATACCGCGAGCAGTTGCCCAAGTATCCCACTCTGTCGTAGTTACATAGCTGTTAGCGTTCGCTACACCTGAACCATCTTCGATAATAAGCGCCATTATCTATCCTTAAAGTAAGAATCTTGGGGGCCGAAGCCCCCAGTCATCTATTTGCTTTGACTATGATTAGCCGAGCAGAGTTGCAATGAAGTCAGGCTTCCAAGCCTTAACACCCCATGCCACGCCTACTTCGATCATAGACTTGCGGTAGCCGCGATAAACGCGAACCTCAAAGACTAAACCACTTCGCTGATCCTGAACAATCAAAGAATCATCAGCCAAGTCACCGCCTTCAGGTACAGCAGGAGCGCGAATTGCAAGCTCTAATGCTCTACGGTGCATAGCGATGTTAGCTGAGAACGAATCACCAATCGTCATCTCAGTCGTGGTAGCCAAAGCCGCTTGTAAGCCAGGAGAGCCCAGTACGGCAGTGCCAGCAGCAGCAGTGAAGCCAGTGTTGACAACGTACTTGTTGCTGTCTCCTGCGAAGGTAACAACGTCACCAGCAAGCAAGGTTCCACCGTCTCCACCGTCAAGGACGATGCTAGTCTCACCAACAGGCTCACCACCGTTAGCGTCTAACCCAGTAGCCGTTCCTTTCGTATGGCTTTGGATTTGTGCAGACTCACGGATACCCATGCCGAACAGATCGAGCAAGATACCTTGACGGAGCAAAGTGTCATTTCCTGACTTGTTGACTTCCTGCAATGCCGCGAGCTTTCGCAAGTTAGCGCCAGCAGAAGAGCTCAAGATCAAAGAGACTTGATCCTGCTCAGTTGGCATACCGTTATCAACCAAGATCTTTCGCATTTCAGCGATAGCGTGGTTGTTGGTGCCAAAAGGTGTAGTTCCAGCAGTACCGTGAGCGCGTGAAGCGTTGGTGTATGCTTCAACAGCAAGATCGGTTTCTACTTCGTTGCAGAGCGTTCGCATTGCTTGTGCAATCTGATCACCGTAAACAGTCTCGAAGCCGATACCGTTGTTCAAGTGCCGTACATCTTCCCCAGTGTAAGGGATTTGAACAGCGCGAGACTTAGTGATTGACAGCGTTTTGTTGTCAACAGTCTGATCGGTCCCTTCAGGAACAGTCATAGACTCAGACACATCGACAGCAGTCGCAGCTCGTGTGAAGGATGCCCGAACGGTATCGCCTTTAGCGACTCGCTCTGATCCGTTTGCGTTAATGGTTGAAGCAGGGATGAAGCCAACAAGCTCTCGACCCACTACGTCAGCCGCGACATAAATATCAGCGGCAAGGTTAGTTAATACGTTAGCCATTGTTGGCCTCCTTAATCATCATAAAGTTTGCCGCCCGAACGCATAAAATCCGATTGATCAACCGGACGCAGTGCATCAAAGTCAGCTCGTGACATCTCTTTGGATCGCGCTTCGGCTCTGCCTTGCGCTCTGACGGCCCCGCCGCCATTTGCTTGACTGCCATCAACCAGGAACGGGAAGTTCTGTTTGATAGAGTTAGTGAGGTCATCAAGTGTAGAAACAGTCAATTGACCGGATTCATCAGCCACTCGAATCTCATTATCAACTAGGGTCAGCCTCTGGCTGATCTGTTGTTGTAAAAGTTTCGCCCGACTTGTGTCTTTTGTCAAGCCTGACGCTATTTTTACGGCTTCTTGGTCTATTTTAGACCTAGAAATATCAGAATTCATCTTCTCGATGGTTTTGCGCAGGGTATCGGACTCTTGCTTCTGAGACTCGAACAATTGCTTATAATCATTCTCAGCCCTAGCCTTGTCTTCTGCTTCCTGCTTGGCCCTCGTTTTTGCGGCTTCGGTTGCCTCTTGCGCCTTTCGCTTTTCAGCAATCAGCTCATCGTTTTTAGACTTTAGCCCTGAGACCTCTTGATCTAGTCTAGCTTGTATCTCTAGCTCTAGCCTCTCAGCGATCTGCCCCTTTACATCGTCATCCAACTCAATATCTTTTAACGCTTCCATTTGCTCACCTCTAGTTTGCAATGTACGGCTCTGCCGTATTAAATGCCTAAGTCCTCAAAGACCATCGGCTCCAGTTTCCTGAGTTGGTCAAGCGTCAACGTCCGGCCTTGCTCATCCACAAAGCGGCCTATTGATATTCTCCCCTCTCGGAACAGTTTGGCTCTGGCTACCCCTAGCACTTCCACCTGAAACGCCACAGATTGCCTTCTAAGCCATGATTCATAGCTAGTATTGCCCTTTACCTGTTTCACCCCTTCGTCGCTCACAGCCGGTCTGCGGCCCTGTATGTCCAATCCCAAATCAAACTCATCTTTTACAATCGGAGTGATTGTGCTTCGGCAATTGAAGTGCGCCGGAGGCTTTGGGCTGTCGTTGCTCTCTTTGAATACCTGTTGGTCCCTGCTCGCACAAATCAGAGAAGTGCGGCTGTCCAAAGTAGCGATCCACTTATAGCTATCGGTTATATCAGGGTTCTCTCTCATAACCACTTCTCTAGCCTGGATGCTGACATAGTTGGTGATCGTTCTTGCTAGGGTTGCGGCCTGTCTTTGCTGTAATTTAGTCAAATTTTTGACGTTTGCCGATATTTCTTGGCTGGTTTGGCCCAAAGTTACGCCATCCCGTACGGTTTGGACGATCTGTCTTGACTTCCGGTCTGAGTATTCCCTCAATGCCTCGTTGATCGTGTAGGATTTGGTGGGTTCTAGCGGCATCCTCCGAAGTAGCATTGCTGCCTGTAGTATTCCGAGCGCCGGGGCCACCGCATCGCCTTCCACATTGAAGTCTAAGAGGTTGACGTTAAAGTCCGACTGATACCCAATGAACTCCAACATCTCATCGACAACGCTCTTTTCGTACTCATCAGACCGCTCTTTGATGTCGCTTAGAACGTCCGCAATGATCTGATCAAGCCTAGCCGGAGACACTGAGGCAACATCCGGCCCCAGACGCTCCTCAACGGCCTCCACAAGCCGCGCAACGTACTCATCAGCCACAGCCTCGCGCCCTAGCGAGTAGCGCATGATGAAGACCTGATGGCGCGTGATCGCGTCCTCGATTTTGTCATTCGTTGACATGGTTTAGCCTAGCGGGGCCAGCTCTCCGAGTTCTTCTTGTATGTCCTCAAGCTGTCGATCAGCATCGATGATTCCACCCGCCTTAAGCCGGTCGAAAATGTCCTGATTGCTGATGATCTGCCGGTCTAACAGAGTGACCATTGACATCAGAAGCTGGGGGTCTACAGACTTATCGTAAAATTCTCGATTGATCTCAAACTCAGCCAGATCACCAACGCCCATGAATTCACCGCACCATACAAGGCACTGTTCGATAGCTTGGCTCAAGTTGTGGACAATATCACCGAGCACCGAGTTTTCACTTGCAAATCGGATTCTTGCGCCCTCTGCCGTCTCATTCCCGCCCCTGTCGGTGACAATACGCGCACCAATCGCCACCATTGCGGACTCTTTTGCTTTCATGGCTTCCAAGACAAGGTTGTTAGGGTCAGCCTGTACCAGTGTGGCCCCTCCAGCCTCACCGAGCACATGCCCGGCCCTAGATCCTAGCTTGATCCCGTTTGGGTTGTACTCGAACCACTGCTCCATCGAGAGGCTATGAGTGATAAACAGGGTTGGTTGGCCAGTCAGAAAACATGATTCCTCGTAATCGGCAGAGTTCCGATAATGGGCAATGTTCACATCAGCAATATCTGAGAGGGGCGCATCGTCTACAGTGGCATCGTTGTTCTTTGACCCCACAAAAACGCCCGGTATGACATCCCAAGCAGAGCCATCAGCCCGTTTGGGATAGAATTCCTCAGTAAACGGTACGCCGTCCCGGTAGAGCTGTTGTGTATAACCGTCATCTCTGAGCCGGAGAACTCGATATTGTGTATCGGTGTCATGTGCGAACTCATCGCCGCCGTTTTTGTAGTCCTCAGCGATCACGCAAAGGGTCAACAGTTTGCGCCCTCTCACCGCCTCAGTTCGCCAGTTAATCACCTGTTCTGCCGTAAATGGGATGATCGAGGCTTTCAGGTCCAACATCGAGACTTCTTCGGCGCTTAACCCGTCCTCTGATTGGGGGTAGTCAACCAACAGAAAAGACCGGCCAGTCTCCAGAAGGTTAGACAGCTCATCTTTGGCCATTTGGACTAGACCCAAGCCGTCACCCGTTGCATCATCAAGAAGGTAGTCAAGAGCTGTAGGAATCTCCAGAACGGGCATTTTTCGGAAAGCGGCCCCGACCAACGCGTTTTTAGTTCGCCCGGTGAAGTTGGTGAATAGTGCACGCTTAAGATACTGCCGGTATCGCATCGACTGAGAACCTACGCTGTCATCATTGGACTCCGAATCTGGTACGGGCAAATAGTCCTGCCTCTTGTCTTTGACGGCTACAGAGCCTCTCACTGCGTCTCGGGTCTTCTTCCAAACAGGGAGGTAGGTTTCGTATTCTGGGTTTTTGTTTTCAACGGTCATCGGTCAACTCTCTTAAGTGGCAAAGGCAAAGCGTACATTTGCGACCGGCTTCATGACCGGCATCTCATGCGCTATGGGGTAGGTGGTTGCATCGTTTTGGTGATCAACGCCGGTTGATTTGTCCGGCTCTCCGTTCTTGTAGACTTGCTGCTCTAACGATTCGGCGGTGACTTTGCACGCCTCGGCGTTAATTTTAACCCTTCCCTGACCAAGCGCCCTATTCATGGCCGCCACCCTGTCCTTGATCGCTGGGTTCTTCTTCTTCGCCCTCACCGTGAACCCTGCTTGCTCAAGCAACGCCAGATCACTTAGGGACGCATTGACCGTCTTCCTGGCCCCGCCTGAAGCATCTGGGTAGATATAGATCGGGTGATGAGGATAGCGCCCCTGAATGATCCTGATCATCTCCGGCGTATCATACATGTTCACCAACTCATCGACCGCGTGCCATACCCTGCCGCCTTCCCTTTGCACATAGATGGTTGCGGCTTGTTTTGTAACGTTGAAATCGCACCCAATGAACAGCGGCTCATTCTCTTTGATGGTCTCAGTTGACCCGCAAGCGTGCCGATCATAGCTCATGTATACCGTCCCGCTGGTAAGGTTGACAAACTGGCCCTCTAAGTAGGCGGCGAGCAAGTGTTCAGGATAGATCGCTTTTAGGCTGTCAACGTATCCCTCGGGGATGTGCGGGTTGCTTTCTGTGGGCGCTTGAATGATCTCATAACCCGGTTTCGGGTCTTTCTTCCACGCCTGATAGACAAACCGAAAACCCTCCGGCGTTGTAGTGACCCCAACCGTGTTGGGCTTTCCGTCCGGCTTCTTCTGCCGGTTTCTAGCTAGGATCTGTCGCCAAGCGTGGGCCGCGTCTTCTGGCTTCATGGTGTCCAGCTCATCAACATCAGCATCTGCGTGCTCATACCCAATGATCCGGTGCGGTGCATCCATCGACCGGAAGAAGATCAAGCCCATGCCATTAATATCAATGTAGTTCAGAGGGGACTTGTAGAGCCTGTAGGGTATCTCAAGCTCCGTCAATATTTCCTCGAAGCGTGGAAAGGCTATCATGCGAATCAGGTCGTATGTGGGTGCATAAAAGCCTCGGTTGGTCGTTGGGCTTCTCAGTTTGCCAATGATCGAGCGATGAATAGCGCCCTCAGTCTTACCCGCCCCGAATCCTGCCACCATCGCCGGATAACTGGCCTCCGAAGTGATGTAGTCGAACTGAGGCTTGGTTGGGCTAATCGTCGAAGACATGCGGGTTAACGATCTCGATAGAGATGGGCTTGTGCTCCTGGATCATGTCGAAGCTATCCCGCTGGCCTAAGAGCTGTTTTCCTAGCCATATCGCCATCGTTGCGTTCCCTGATTCCATGATCTGGAATTGCTTGCGCCTCACTGACAGCATCCCATCAGCTCGCCCGTGGTCGATGATCTCAGCGAACTCATCATCATCATTCATTCGGCGCTCGATGGTTTTCTTGTTGCAACCAAAGAACGCCGCAACTTCTGCCATCGTGCAATTCAGCGCCATCAGCTTTTTCAGTTGGTCGAGGTCGATCTCTGTTCTGGGTCTTCCTGCCATGTCGTCACCTCTTGGGCTTTTTCATCGGCTTGGGCTTCTTGTCGCTTGTCTTCTTGACCTTCTGGCCCTGCTTTTTTAGGTCTTTGTATGGCATGGGATTGCCTCCGGTTGCGCTTTAAATGAGGCCACAAGGCCCGTTTTCGTTTCTTGGGCCACACCTACCACTTGACCCGGTTTGACCAATAAGACCCGCTCAATTTGCCTTTGGCTATTCCTTTGGCGTGTCTCGCCTTGAAGCTCGCACGCCTTGCCGCATCTGCTTTGCTTTCGCCTTTCCTGGCGGGGCTTCCACTGACTCCCTGTTGGCCGAATCGGATCAGTTTAACGGTGCTGCCATCCTTCGCCAGAACAACATGAGATTTATCCGGATGCTTTGGCGTTCGCTTTGGCTTGTTGAAGCCTTCCAAGTTGTACCGCTCCAGGCGGGGATCTTTCGCCATTTGGACCAATCCTTTTTAAGTTGCGACAATATACGATCAAGAACGCTCAGAGATTCGGCCGGAAGCGATTTTAATATCTAGCGATTCAATCCCATTGGTGAGCTTCTCAAACGCTGCTAGAGCCTTCCTAGAGCTTGTGACACCATCTCCACCAACTCTCAAGCCTTCGCCTAATGCAATGCAACCAGTGACATCTTTTGAAGTGTTGCCAGCGTGAATCAAGATGTAAGACCGTTCCGGTACGTTTTGAAGTTCCCAAACATCGGGGCCGAACTTTGGGGAATCGTGCCGTTCCATCGTATAGACGCCATCAGGAACGCAAGAGACGTTCACAGCGTTATCTAGCCAAGGTCGCTCAACTGTCCAACACTTGAACCCTTCGAACTCTAAACGCCCAAGTGTGCAATCATTGAAAAATGCCCATCGCGTCAATATAACCATATCGAATAAACCCCTTGGATCTGTGACCTTTAGAGTATAACGCTTTGAATAGGCAAAAAAAAGCCCCATTTAAGGGGCTAGGAAGTTGGAAAGGGGTCAAGCTAAAGGAAGAACGACCCCACGAGGATCGACAGGAAGAACAGAGCGCATACCGTCATAATCAATTGATCTTGGCTGTGATGCTTGCGGCTTGTGCTGTGTCTTCTCATGCTGTAATTCCCTCTAATTTTAGTGAGTGGTCAACTAGCTTGCAATCTAATTCCCTAAATTCTTTGCCAGTTAGGAACCCGTAGGTATACAACTGGCTCAGAAGCACCTCAACCTTGTTCAATTGCTCGGTGTTTTTGGTTGCCTTGATCTTGCCTAATGCATATCCATAGTTCTTCATGCTGCACCCCCTTCGATTAATGATCTTTCTTCGTCGATTTGCCGATCATTCTCCGCAATAGCATTTTCGACCACCTCCAACGCTTGATCTATTTCGTCCGCTGATAACCTATCCATGAGGCTCTGAGCGATTTCTAACGCCTCAAGCCTTTGCTCATCAGTTGGGGCCGATACTGAAAGCGAGATTGCCACTACGAACGATTCAAAATATGTTTCTATCTCTTTCATGCTCCCGTCATCATTCGAGGGCGCTATAACAAGGGCTCTATCGTCGTTGTAGTTCATGCTGCCACCTCCACAGAATCAGCCTTGATGAACAAATCGCCTTGACGGTAATCGATAGACTCGAAGGCTTCCCAGTCAAACCCGTCAAACATTGCGTCAAGATCGAAGCGGTCATCATCTTTGATGGCATGGGCTAAAATATACGATTTTTTGCAGTGGAGAATATCGCGGGGTCTAAAGTGGTCTGAAAGCATTGCGGTCCTAATAGCTAGAATGACCCAATATTTAGACACAATTGAGGCGCTAAACTTCGGCTTGAAGGCGACAGAGATAAATGCTCGGTGCCTCTTTTCTTGCTTCAGTTCGTCATCAAGCATTTCTGCTCGATAATCGGTATAAGTGGCATACGTTAATGGGTAAAGGTTGCCGAATCCTTCGTTGATCAAATCTGAAATTTGCTTTTTGTTCATTGTTGTTGCTCCGTTTTGCTAGTTGATGAACCTATAATGCCTGACCCTGTTCACCTTGTCAAGCATTATTTTTACAGATGTTAAAATAAGTTTATCGCTTGTATGCGCTGAGGCTTGCGAGGGATGCGCGTACAGCGTCCCCGTTTAGCCATTGGTTGAGATCCGCTTCTGTCTCTTGCCTCGCTTCGTCTTCTTCCTGAGCCTCGCACAATTCCAGCGAA
>Ga0181417_1000535_pt1 | contig 12411 bp, 15 predicted proteins | sample 40SPOviralmetaG_FD_130142 | JGI IMG/M metagenome (GOLD analysis project Ga0181417, IMG submission 130142) | Marine viral communities from the oligotrophic San Pedro Time Series (SPOT) site, San Pedro Channel, CA, USA - 40 SPOT_SRF_2013-02-13 | ecosystem: Environmental > Aquatic > Marine > Strait...
GAGATCTGCTCTTGTTCTATCTGCTTCTGCTCTAGATACAATAAGCTCTCTCTCGGCTTTAGTAGCCTTAGCTCTTAGATCAGCTATTCTACCTGCTATAATTGCATCTTTTTCTAGTTCCTTTCCAAATTCTTTAATTTTTTCTGAAGCATTTTCAACGCCAGTTGCGATCTGTAAAAAGGCATCTGAAGCTATAGTTCCTGCTTCTTTAAAATTACCTTTAAAAACTTCGTTTAAAGCCTTTGCTAAATTTGGTATCAAAAGCAAGACTCCTTCTAATCTTTTAAATAAACTCCTTAAAGGAATCAATAATAATTCGAAAGGATTTTCTATTATTTTTTCCCCTAAGATTGCTAGCTGATCTGTAACATTATTTACTACTGATCCTATTATTCCCATTAACTTAGCAAACTTGTCTTGCCCTGCTTCTGATTTTTTAAAAGCTTGAACTACTGATCCTATTAGAATAGCTAAAGCACCTATGCCAGTACCTATAATAGCACCTTTTAAAGTAACAAAGCCTTTAGATACTTTTAAAACACTTTCTTTAAAGGTTTTAAATTTAGAAATAGCACCACCTGTCATGTCGTCTAATTCCTCAGACATATTAGAAACAGATTCAGTAGTTTTATTAGATTCTTCGTTAGTTATTCTTAATTCTGAATTAACCTTAGCTAAATTAGACTCGGCTGCATCTACATCTGCTTGTACTTCTATTTTTACTATTTCACTCATATTTTATATCTTAATAATTTAAATCCTTCTTTGATAGATTCTGGCATTTTGTTTTTGCCAAGAGCTAAATTTATTAGCTCACTTTTTATTCCATTTGTTTTAGCGATTTCTAAATGTGCTATTATGTTTTTTATCATATTCCAATACTTAGATCGACTGTATCAATGGTTACATTAGTAGAGTCAATAGTTACAAAGGCCTTGTCTATAGTTGTAGCTAATTCGTTATCGTTATCTATAACCGATAGATCAGAAACTACATTAATCAGCTCTAATGAAGACAAGCTAGTCTCGAAATTTGTAGTGATCTTGTTTATCTTATAGACATTATCAAAAATTATAAGTTTGTCCTGGAGTTTTAAATTTAGAATTATACTAATAGGCAAATAAGCTTTAACTTTTGTAAGTCTTCTTTTAAGATCAAATGTTTCTAGTATGTAATTCTTGTAATACTGGTCAAATAGTGTTTTATTAAATACAGTTCCAGTATATTCATTAAACTCAGCAAAGAAGTTAATATTCTTAGAGTCTGTTATTGCAGTAGAATTACTTGGAATGTAATAATTAGAAACTGAGGTTTGTGTAGCTGTATCTGATAATACTGCAATATTGTCTCCACTATTTTTTATAGGATAAAACAGTAGAGGTAAACCTATTGTACTTTCTTGATCTTTATTTACTGACCAGCCAAATTGTGCAGAAGTAGCTGTAGATCCATTATATAACCTTTCGTATTTTTGATGTTCGAAAGGAAGCTCTACTTCATAAGTGCCACCATCATACTTAGCACCTGCATTATATTTTTCTGATCCCCATTCTTTGTAGAATCTTTGTAAATGATCTTCTGCAAAAAATGTTTCTAGGCCAGAATATTTAAAATCAATCTCTTTGTAAGGTAGTAAACTTTCTATTTGACTAGATCGTTTGTCAAGATGCTCTGTAATGTCATAACTTGCTGTACTGCTTGAATAAAAAGTATCAAGTGGAGTAACTATTATTTCTTCTGTTAATTCATCGAAATAAGCAGTCAAATTAAACATCTTAAATAATCCTGTTAAGAACTCTAGTACACCTATGTCTGGAACTTGATCCCCAGTAATAAAATTAAAATCAGCAGCAACAGAGCAAGATCCTGCAAATGAGATTACATCCTTTTCTGTTTGGCCTCTGAATCTTTTCACAATGCTTTTAACTGTATAAGCAGTTGCACTACCAGAGCTTATATTATAATAGAAAGTACCTGCTCCAATATCATCCATAGTATCATAATTAAATACTACTTGATTTCCAGACAAACCGAGCTGACTAAAAAACAACTCGCCATTTCTAAAGATGAAAAAGTCGTAATCTGTAGAGGTTGTTTCTACTTCTATTTTTAGCTTGTAGTCTTTAATTTGTGCTTGACTACCTAATGAGAAATGATCTCCAGAAAAGGTTAAGCCATTTATAGCAGTTGCTCCTACAGTAGCTCCTGTTGGAACTTGACTTGATACCCTTGCACTACTTGTCTCTCCATCTGCTTTTACATTGCCTTTTTTCTTGTGTAGCCACATATAAAGATTATAATAAGGCTCATTAGTACTTACAAAAAAGTCATTGCTGAATTTAATACTTTTACTTACATCATTAGGCCTGTTTTCTTTGTTATAAAAGTTTTCTATAGCCTTTATAATTACATGCACTCTTAAAGCTGGTTTTAACTGCTCATACAAAACACCATGTACATTACTTCCTACATGCAGATTAAAAGATCCTGCTGTATTTTCACTTGAGCTGTAGTACAATCTATCTGTATGAGTTATTAGAGGAACAATTAGAGCATCATCTACCTTTTCTCCAATATATATATCCTTGCCATCTTGCAAGTATGCAATAACATTTGTAGCATTATAAGAAAACTGTAGCTCACTTGTAGAAAGCAAGTCTAGTACACTTAGTTTATCATCCCCTATAACGTCTTTTAGATCTACTGTATTTCCATAAAAAGTAATCTTGTATGTTTTTCCTTTATTGTTATTTAGATCTGCACTCTCGAGCTTTATTTTGCCTTTTTTAAATAGCTTATAATTCAGATGTAGTTCTGCTTCTTTTTTAGTTCTTGCATCAAAGCCATCTATTGAGGAATTATAAAAATGTTTAAAAATTTTGTTGTTAGTTTTGCTTGCAGGAACTGAGAAAGTTCTACTGAAATCAGCAAAGATTTTAGCTATATCTAAAACATCCTGGATAGATTGTGTAAGAGTTACACTCTCGTCTTTAAAAAGTTCTACTTGCTCTCCTTCTATATATAGCTGTAGGCCTATCATTTATCTTACATTGTTTATTTTGTCAAAAGCAAAATCAAAATCTACAGTATGATTAATTACTCTGTCATTAAGCGAGGTTTTAAATACAAAGGATTTGTTCTTGGGGATTACTGGTAGTGTTTTGCTGTCAATTCTAAGCCAGACATTTTCACTTAAAAATAGTTCCTCTATAGCTGAGTTAAAGTTTTCTACTACATAGCCAGTATTTAATGTTATTGAACTACTAGCATTTAGATTGTATCTCTCTTTTTGGCCTTCATTAGTGCCATAAGTTACAGTAGAAGCATCAATTATATTTCTGTTGAAAGTAGTATCGGTTACTTGAAATCTCTCTGTAGATTTTTTAAAGAAATACACATCTTGGAAAGCTCCAAACTTATTTACAAAAGTGCATTTAATAGGTGTGTACTTTGGCTCACATACCTGGTTTACAGTTATCGTTTTTCTTAACGTAGTATCGTCTGTATCATAAATCTTAACCTCTGTAGCATTAGCTGTAACTGTTATGTATTGTATTTTTTGATTGGTATTGCCACTATCTGTAACTTGAGTTGTAGTGCTATCTACTATAAATTTTCCAACACCCTCTGCAAAGATTGGGATTTTACCTGCTGTACTTTCTGGTAAATAGATATTGTCAGTTGTTATAAGTGCATTTGTAGAAAGGCTAGGATTTATTCCTTCTTCAAATTCACCATAACCATCTAAAGCTAAATAGGTAAATACTTGTGGGCTGTTTTGCGAATACTCTGTATCTGTACTATCAAAGTATTGAACAGAAGCAGATGCCCATACTGTATAACTAATATAATCGTCATTAAAATTAATTGCTATATAATCTCTAACAAGCTCTGCTATTTCTACTAGTATATTTGTTCTTGTAGAAATGATTTCTCTCTCTAAGGTGTACTTTAAATCACTTGAAGTATAACTTCCAGAAGTTCCTGTATATATGTATAATTTTACTACTACTCTTTTTAATGCCATAATTTAAAATTGTATTTCACCAGCTCCAGAAGTATCGTCTGAAGTAGCACATGTTTTTTTATAAAATTCCGTTACAGTTCCTGAGTTGTTAATCTTCACTACATCAAAAGTTAGTCCTGGGCCAGCTAAAGGATTTTGTGTTACTGTTGAAATCGCATAAAACAAATCGCCACCTTGAAACTTTGATCCACCTACATTACAGAGTATTTTACCAATAAGTGAGCTTCCTATTCCAGCTTGTGTCGAATTTATAATTGTAGTCGCAGGGAATGTGCTATCGCAAAACTCAGATATTGCAGAAACTCCTTCTGTCCTTTTTAGCTCATGTGTGCCACATGGATTTAAAGCTGCTTCTTGATTAATTGTTATATCACAGCTTTTAGATCCTGTATTAGAATAACCACTAGGTATAGTTGAAACTACAGTTAGTGTTCTAGGTATTGTAGAAGTTGTAGTGTTTTCTGCATAATTAGAAGTATAACTTACTATTGCTAGATCTACATCTGCTAGAGTTACATTACCTTTTATTACTGATCCATCTGTTAATATTCTGAAGTTACTAAATTGTAAGTATTCTAAATTGCTTCCAGACTCACTAGGACAAGCTGCTGCTTTTTGACCAGTTCCATCTTGAGAAACACCTATTTCACATTCTATTGTAGCTCCTGCATTGTCAAATCCGTTAGGCACTTCAATATCATAAAATAGTTGTACAGTTTGAGCATTAGCACTACTATTAGCAGCTACACTTGTAATTGCTCCACCACCACTAGAAGACATCTGTTTTGTAATTGTTCCTAAAGCATTAGGAGCTGTAATTGTAGTTCCATCTTGTGATATATGGCCACCTGTTAAAATGCTTTCACCATCTAAAGTACATCCTAGAGTAACACACCCTGTTATAGTTATCTGCACATCTTGAGTGGCTACACAAGTACTTGAGTTTTGAAATGCTTCAACTCTTATCTTTTTAGTTCCACAAGTGCCAAGAGCAGAAAGTACTAGATTGTTTCCGTCAATACTTGCAGTTACAAAGGAAGTGTGATTATTAATAACTCTATATCCTGCAATGGCTGCTCCTGATCCTGCTGTAAATTTTGTATTTACTGCTACAGTTGCAGTTCCAGTTGTATTTGCTAAACTTTGGTTTGCTATAGCTCCAGTAGTTCCAGGACAAAACGAGCTAGGATCTGCTGCTGCAGGTTGCTGACTAAAACTAACTACACAAGGAATAGTGCCTACATTTGTATTAGTAAATCCAGAAGGGATCTGGATTGTAAGTGTTAAGTTTCTAGTAGCAGGAGAGCCAGAGGATGCTATTGCTGCAAAGTTCTCATCACTTTGAGCAACTATAGTTCCTTTTGTTAGAGTTGGTAGTGTTATCGTTCCATTACTATCGACAACAAAACCAGTTGCACCTGCTGTAGTACAAGTGAATGTTTCAGTTGCTTGAGTCGGCTCTGTTAAGCTAAGATAAAATGGACTTCTTGCATTAAGTTTTGTACTCATGAAATTGTATATTTTTTAAAAGATTCTTTTGTATCTAGTGCAAAGCCTTCGATAACTTCTTTAGGCAATTTCTCGTATGCCATATCAAACGATTTTGTATAAAAGTGTTTTGCTGGGATTCCTTTTTGATAAATACTTTTGCTAATTATATAGCTCATAGTTTTATAAGACATAAACTGGCCTGCTCTTGGATTCTTTTTTTCCTTTCCATTTTTGTCTTTAATAAATCGAGGTTGACTAAACTGAAACTTCTTCTCATTTAACCATTCTTCAATAGGCTCAACAGGGGGTTGTTTACTTCTAAATGAAAAAGGAGAGTTTTTATTTATTATGTAATTTGATTTTGTTCCTTTAACACCTAAGTCCTGGAATTTTGCATAGTCTAAATTCTTCATGAACGGAAACTTAATAGAAATTCTATTAGGCATCTTTTTAAATTTATATTCAATAGACTTGTACAGTTTACTTTGTCTAATGTTTTTTGCAGACTGTTTTTCTGACTTTATTAATCTAGATCTAGATTGATTTACAACAAACTTTCCAAAAGCTTCCATAGCTTTTACAGTCTCGCTAAATAACATTTTAAAATCACTCATTAGCACTTAGTCATAGTGTTAAATACATTTACAGTAAAATCACAAGAGATTCCACCTAAGTTGTTTTCAAACCTTTCTAGAAAAGGTGTACAGGAAAAACTAGAGGCCAGTTCGTATGTGTCTTTGTAATCTGGGGTTTTTGATATTAGAGCATGTAATCTAGCTGCGACATTAGTCATGTTGTTTAGTACATCCATTTCATTATTATTTCCTCTTATATCGCTTACAGGATCTGTTTTAGAAAAGTCAACAATGTCTGCAAAAAGGATGCTTACAGACAAACCTATAAATCTAGTTTGTACATCTATGCTTTGTATGTTAATATGAGCTAGGGGAAATATGGTCATCTTATCAAGATCTACAGAATGTATATCTCCTTGTGTTACTGTATTTATAAAAGGCTCTGCAATTAAACTGGCCTGTATATCATCTATTGCTTTAAAGTATGTATTCATAATGTTTTAACAAATATTGGAGTTTGTGCTTCTGCATCTTCTATCTTTTCAGAAGTGAAATCTTCTAGCCATTTTAAAGCTTCGTTAAAGTCTAAGGTTGGATCTGCTTTTATAACACAATCCAAAGCTTTCCAAAAATCATAGATAGCTACTTTAGGCTCAGAGGCACTAATGCCTATCAAGGCCTTTTCAAATCCATCAGACAATATGATTTCTTCATCGTCATTTAATAATCGTCTTTCGTACAAACTATCTATGAGAACTTCTTTGCTTTGCATTTCTTATCATTTTAGATTCTAATTCGTTTTTTTCTTTTGTAAAGCTTAACCAGGTCAAACAAGTACCTAAGCTTAAATTTTCTATTTCTTCGTATTTAGTTGGATCTGATCCAGAAAGCGAATACAATGCATTATACCATCCATACTTTTCTGAGAATTGATGTCCTGCTGAATATTTGTCCTCTTGATTTGATCCATCGAAGAGACTAGGGTATGTTTCATGAGTTGACTGTTTAAATTCAACAAAAAAAAAACTGCTCCAAGAGCTACATCTAGAGGCATCTCTGACATAGATGTTTCCTTGCCTGTATAATCTTTTATTAAATAGTTATTTTTAAAACTACTTTTAACAGGCCTAAACAAAACTGCTAAAGCTTTATCCATTTGTTCCCAGTCATTTGCATACGTATCAAGATCTACAAACTCTCCAAAACTCATATCCGATAGATCTGGAATGATACCATATTCGACTCCATTCATAACAAACCTTTGTCTAAGCTTTGGTTTTCTATTTAACATATCAAGCAGAATCTCTACTACTTTTATAATCGAACTATATTTAAAAAAATTAACTTGATCCAAAGGAACATTACAAAAGATCTCAATCATCTTCTTTTGCATAAAGTCTTCGTCTGGCTCTTTAGCAAGTATCTTTGTGAACTTTTGATACTGGCCTAGAGTTAATTCAGATAATTTATTCGGCACTTTTAATTTAATTTTAGTCATAATGTTATAGTATATAAACGTATGGGATATGCCATGTAGTTCTACAAATTTTAAATAATATGATATTGACCTACATTTGGATTCTTTAATTGATAGCTTACTGCATATCTTAAAGCATCTATAGCATGGTTGTATTTATCTATTGGTGTCTTTGATTTCTTTTCTAGCCAACTATAATTATTCAGCTCTTTTACAAGTGGAACACTTTCTTCTCCATCATCAATCACTAGATCATAGTCTTGCAGTAATGCTATTCCGTATGTAATTGATCCAGCTCCTTTAATTGCTGGTTTTATATTACAGGTATTTTTTAACTCATTGATAAGTCTTGGCTCGGCACTATCTCCAATTATTAAAGAATCTCCTGCATGTTTTTTATTTAAATCTCTTATTTGCGAAGTAGTAAGGCCTGGTAAATAAAAACAGCATTTTAAATATATTATTTTATTGTTCTGATCTATAGAAGTTTTTACCAGTGTAGATGGATCATTTGAAAATCCGTAATCTTGACCATAAACAGCAGGAGATACTTCCTTATATTTACCTAGCTTCCAATTAGTGAATATTACACCTTCAGCTTTTTCTAGCCATGCCCCTTCTATGACAGCTTTGTATCTTTGAGGCCTTCTCTTTTTCATTTGCTCAATTTGCTGTATGTAACTCTCTGATAGATTTGTTAAGTTATCTAAGTAGGTAGTATGTATGTAAGTAGTATCTCCTTTTGTTATATTGCTTCCAGCCTGGACTCCTTTGTCCTGGTAAAATCTTTGATAGATAAAATGCTCTTTTGTAGATGGATTTAAGATGAGAATAACTCTGTTTTGTTTTTGTTTTTCTCTAACGGATAGATCTATTTTATCAAATGACTCTTGATCTATTTCTTCTGCTTCTTCCATGATCCAAGTTGTAACACCTTGCAGAGATTTAAGATTTGCTGTTTGATCTCCAGAGCTGGTCTTAATACCTCTAAATAGTATTTTAGATCCATTTACTTTATTTATGATTTCATCTCTTGTAATCTTGTATAAAGCATCAAGGCCAAGCATTTCTATTTTCTCTTTAAATTCTGGAATAATAGATATACTAGCAGATCTTAATGTATATCTAGTGAAAAGTACAGTATGGCCTTTTTCTTCATGGATCATACCTAGAACAAACATTCCAGTAAAGAATGATTTACCAGACCCTCGACCACCAGTTAATATTGTATATCTGCTGTCGTTCCAAAAGGGTTTGTATTTTTTACTAAAGGCTAGTTTCATAATCCACATAATCCAGAATCACACTCGCTAAAATCATAATCAAATAATTCTAATTGTTTGTTCCATTTTTTTATATCATTAAATGATAAATTTTTGTCTTTATACCAAACATCCTTTTGATGTTTTATTCTTTCTTTCGAAGCAAACCAATTTAATTTGTTTTCATGTCTGTTCCACATGTGTCTTATTAATAATGGGTTTTTATGAAAACATCCTACACAATTATTAATCCATGCAAATCTTACTGCTTTATTATTCCAGAATTTATTTATTTTGTCTTTGTGTATATTATCTTGTATTAAAGGATAAGCTGGTTTTTGCCATTCTATCATACCCCATTTATTTCTAGTTTTTCTTTTACCTACTATAGCTTTCATTTCTAAAAAACCTCTTGCATTTGTTTTTTTTGTTGTTCTTTTTGCTCTTTTTGTTTCGTTTGCTCTAAAGCCTAATCTAAACTCACATGGAATATTTATTTCTTTTCTCCACCAGTTAAATATTGGCTCTAGCTTCATTTGTGTAGTGCAATATCTTCTTAATGGATCTGGTAAAGTTCCTGCACTATCTAGAACCTTATCAAATGTTTCTCCTGTAACCCAAGATATTTTTTTACCTATGTACTGCTCTAAATCTAAAATTGTGTATATAATTATATCGTCTTCTGCTGTAGCTATAAAAGGTGCTTGTATTCTATCTTCTACTTCTTGCCTTATTTTCTTGTCAGGAAATTTAGATTGTTTGTGTTCAATTCTTACAAGTGAAAACACATTATAATCAGCAGGATAATTAGCTGCTATGTAGGCACTTGTTTTGCCACCAGAGACAGTATTAACAGATAGCATCATTTCTCAAAGTTGAAAAGCTCTCTAAAGTTTATAGAAGGAACATCTGCATTTACATCTACAGTTTCTTTGGCTTGGCCATAACTAGAATCCATTAAAGCTTTATAGGCATTAACGTCTCCTTGTCTCATTTTTTTTACAAGTGCAAGTGTTCCCATATCTTCTTGACTCATAGTTTCTTCTTCTCCAGTTAAAGGGTTTACATTTTTACTTGTAGCCTCTAGCCATTTCCTAGCTATAGTAGATCTGTTTTTAGATCCCTTTGGCCTTCCTTTTCCGAATTTGTTTCCTTTTTCGAATGGTATTAAGTTATCTTCTCTGTTTGCCATTATTTCTTGTTATTTTCTTGTTATTTTAATCTGTTTGTTATCTCTGCATCTGGATAAGGCATTAAGCCACTATGATAACCAATCATGTGATTTATATATCTTCTATGATTATCTTTTTTTACATAAGTCAAAAGATCTACATAGTATCTTATTAATTGTTTTTTACTTAATGATTTCGGTTCTTTTTCTAATTCAGTCATGATATATTGTTAAGCACAAATCAATACAGAAGGGTAAATACAATACATAGTCTGTACAGTTTGTTTGTTCATAATTTCTAAAGCCTATTAAAAAGCCTGGATATAATCCTACATGCAATTCCCAGTTATTTTCCACAGATCTCACATTTTGGCTCTGATCTATATGGATCAAAGTCTAGATTATTATCAAAGACATGATTGGGAAGTTTAAAATCAAATCTTTCTAATTCTTCAAGATCCCATTCATTCGCAATCATATTCATATCCCAGTCTCCAGAGCTTACGTTATCTTTTATCATAAACTCCTTTTGTTTTTTTTCAGACCAGTTTACTATTTCTATATAGGTTTCTTTTATTTGTAACTGTCTTAGAGCAGTTAGTCTTTGATTGCCACCAATTACCTGCATATCTTTATTGACTACTAAAGGCCTTGCTTCTAACATCTCTGGAAAGGTTTTAATTGATTCTAAGAGCTTTTCATATCGTTTACCTTTAATTACTCTAGGATTATCTTTATGTTTTGTTAGATTCGATATTTTCTCAAGCTTCTTCATACTTCAAAAATTCTTTTTTTAATTTGTTTAACATATCTCCAAGACATCTACTACAGCTTGTAGGCTTTTCTTTTTTATTGAATACTCTATTACTAATCTCCAGGAGTCTATCTCTTTCGATATATGATTTAATTGTAGTGCCATTGTATTTGTCAAAAAAGCTTTTTAGAAAAGCATGTTCTTCTTCTGTAAGAGATCCTTTATATGGGAACCATTTATTAAGCAGCGATTGTCTTTTATCACATCCACAATCTGAATTAGTAGCATCAGCTATTGTATCTACGACTTTTTTAATACCTGTAGCTTTTGTGATCTTTGCAACTGTATCTCCAAGACCTTTACTTTTCATAGTATTGGGTTTTAAATTTTTGATTTATTTTAACCTTGCATCTTCTAACTGTTCTATAAATTGTAGCTTGACTAATTTTTGTAGCCTCAGACATTTTAGTTCTATGCTGTTTAAATTCATATCTATATAAATTGTACAATCGTTTATCAAACCAGTAAAAGGTCTCTACATACTGATCTATCTTCTGCTGGATAGTAGGAGTGTTTTCTAATTCTATTTCTTTTGCAGCTTGTATCAATTTCTTTTTTTCGTTTTTTGTTAATTGGTAGTAATCAAAATGAACATACTTTTTTTCTTTACGAAGTAGATCTACATATTGATTTCTAACTATTGTATATATATTAAACGTACGACCATTGTAATACCGATCTAGAAATTTTAAAACTTTGTCTGGAGATTCTTCTACTTTTTGTAATTCTTCATATATTTTTATGTACAGATCTTGAGTTATATCCTGGTGATAAGTGCCTTTGACTGTAAAATATTTGTTTTCAATATCAAGGACATTTCTTTTTACTTGATTGTATTTACTAGCCATGAATAAAAATGCTTGTCTTCTTGTCATAGTTTTAGAATTTTTTTACCTACTGCTGCTACAACATCTACTGTAACTGCATTGCCACACATTTTGTATCGTTGAGTATCAGATATAGGGCCATTGATACCTAGTTGAGTCCAGTTATCTGGAAAGCCCTGGAGTCTTTCACATTCTATTGGAGTTAGTCTTCTAATTTTGTTAACTAGTGGTGGCATAGTGCTTACATCTGTTTGCGAATGTCTTCTAGCAGATAAGCAAGGAGAGTTTCCGTCTTTTCTTTTTCTAAAGCCTTCATCATTTCTATAGTCTCCTATCACATAATTATCTTTTTGAACAGAAGTGATTGTATTGGTATTGTCTTCTTTTTGTATTTCAAGCTGTTGTCCTTGATCTCTACCTCTTTGAGCTGCTATATAAGTGTCGTTAGATCCAGTTTTCATATAACCAGCTCTTATTGTTCGTGTATGTCTAGACGAGATACTTTTGTCTTGTTTTTTACTGTCGATGCTCGTTCCATTAAATACTTTGTTAATCTCTCCGATAGGAAATACTTGTCCTCTACTTTTTCCTGGAGCATATCCGACAAGGTAGATTCTCTCTCTATTTTGGGGTAAAAACCACTTTGTATTAAGCAGTTGCCATTCAATTCTATAACCCCCAATGTTGGCAAACGTTTGCAAGATTGCTGCAAAGTCTTGGCGATTATTGCTGGAGAACGTTCCTTTAACATTTTCCCAGATAAAAAA
>Ga0181417_1000536_pt1 | contig 12389 bp, 6 predicted proteins | sample 40SPOviralmetaG_FD_130142 | JGI IMG/M metagenome (GOLD analysis project Ga0181417, IMG submission 130142) | Marine viral communities from the oligotrophic San Pedro Time Series (SPOT) site, San Pedro Channel, CA, USA - 40 SPOT_SRF_2013-02-13 | ecosystem: Environmental > Aquatic > Marine > Strait...
AATCGCAGCAAATGGCTCACAGACATTTGATGTAAAGTGTAAGGAGATATTTATTTCAAGTACTAATGCAAGTGCTGGATCGACAAATGACGATGTTCAGATATTCGCAGAACTTACGACAATACCGAGTGAGAGAATGTTTAGTCTTGATAACGTGGTAGGAGTGGCTACTTAATGAGTTTCAATTACACAACAGGTCTCAACAACATGGGATCATATCAAGTATCTGGTCGACCATGGATGAAGACTGTAACAGGTTTGGCTGATGGAACCACCCAGTATTTAGAATTTACAAATGTAACAAAGAAGGTGCGAGTCAAAAATCACACTGGTTCTGGTAAATGCCTTTTCGGATTTTGTACAAATCCGGGATCAGGAATTAACTTTGGAGCAACCGCTGGTTCTCACATAGACACTACCTTTACTGCTGTGACTAATTTTACTATTTCTTATTGGATAGATTTTACGGAACTCGGTTCTGGGTCTGGAAATAGAACAAGAATTATAGATCTTGACACCGTTAATTTTGGTTCCAACAATGGTTTCTCTATACACATGCATAAAAACTCAGATACTGAAGTGGGATTTAGATTTTTTATCGATGGGTCTTATCTTCCAGCGATAACGCACACAGTCGATACCGTAAATAAATGGCACCATGTGACGGTAAGTGGAAATAGTGATGGGTCGGGAACAAACAAAGTTTACATAGATGGTACTTTAGTTTCAACAAAAACTGGTGTCACTGGGGGAATAACTGGTATAGAATTAGGAGACTCAACCACTGCTGCTTATTTAGGTGGATACGATCAGACAACCTTGTGGAGCTCAGCACTAACGGATCAGGAAGTAGCCAATATTTACAATTATGGATACGCTGACCCCAGATTATCGGATCTTGATGTAACAACAGGGACTTTGGTAAGTTGGTGGGCTTTTGAAAACAATTTGCATAAGACATTTTTTGCAACCCCAGATACAACATCGGTAATTTATGACCGGGTTGGTTCTAACAATTTTGCTTTAGGATCAGGTGCATACTCTTTTGTTGATGGATTTAATTTAGCAAATGTCTTCAACGGAGGTCATGTATTTTCGCTTGAAACCCTTCAAGATATAGAAGTTTCATGCAAAACAAAGTCAATTGTAGTGAGAGCAGACGGTGCTGCACAAGACTTTGATGTTTATGCTTCGCTTACTAATATTCCTATCGAAAGAATGTATGAACTAACTGGACCGGGAATCGATGAGTAATGGCGAAGGAATTTGGATGGGCATACGTTGCTGGTACGCAAGCTTCCGGACCTAAAGGTTCAGTTCAACTTGCTGGTATCACGACTGCATTAGAGCACGACCCTAACCTTCTATGGTCAGATGAAGAGAACGCTTTGATGGTGTCTGGAAATATCATCGCCCACAACTTCGAGATTCAAAACCAAACCAAAACAGTATTTCATTTTGAAGTTTCCGGATCTTCAATCTTTGGAGACACTCTAGATGATGTACATCAATTTACTGGTTCTCTAAATATTACAGGGAACGTTTCAGCATCAGCCTTTTATGGTTGGGGTGGAGACCTTGATGGTGTGCCGATCAATTATTACACTAATCAAGGTGACAATAGAATCGTAACATCAGTTAGTGGAGACACCGTCAATGCAGAAGCAAATCTCCTATTCGATGGAACGCTACTCTCAGTCACAGGAAATGTCCAAGCATTGGAAGTAAAAGCTGATGAGGTTAGCGGAACATTGGGATTCTTTGAAGATGTAGCTTTGGAAACATTGTCTGCAATCGAGATAACTTCATCCGCATTAACATCAACTACCGCAGTGATCCCCAACACAACATTGGGTGATGTTATCCTCACAGGACGTATCGTGGATGTAAATGGAAATGTTATATTGGGAACTCCAACTGCGCAAACAGAATTCAACATCTCATCAAACAGCAATGGTCAAACTCAAATTGCTAGCAACAACTTTAGCAATGTCAATAGCACCAATGCAGTCGGAATGGATTTCGCAGTAATCAACGAAGGATTGGCTGTTGCGACAAACAGATTCTTCGTAGGCTCTGCCGGTAAATCTGGTTTCGGAACAAACGACCCCGAAAAGAAAGTTGAAATATATGACCCTACCGGTACACAATTGAGATTATCCTCAGTTGGTGCAGACCAAATTGTAAACGGTGGAGTCTTATTTAATCCAACACGCCACCACACAGACTTAACAACCGATTCCACTGGTACATTCTCAATAATGCCTACAGCACAAAAGTTAGGTATCAACACCACATCACCAGAACATGCACTAGATGTCTCCGGAGATGCAAGAATAACTGGAAACCTTATAGTGTCGGGTACACTCACAGCACATACTACAGACTTTGTAGTTTCAGCTGATACTTTAACATTCGGAGATGAAGCCAGCGACACAATTATAATGAACGCAAACACAATCTCAACTCCCAATGGCTTGGTCATTGACAACAGCTTCTATGTGCAAAGCGGAACAGTTGGTGTTGGAAACTATGCAACATCCAAATTTGGTGTATCAGCAACTTCAAATCAGTTTTCTGTTGGAGATGGAACCAAAACACTCTCTATTAACGTCGAGAATAGTTCCACAACACTTTCAACAAACTCTACGACACTAGACATAGCTAACTCAACAAACGTTCTTGGTGAGCTTGTGGTAGGCTCTAATGGCGACATAGTTCTTAATAACATTGGAGAAGTTTCTTCCTCTGTTTCTGTGTCTTCACATTTGGGTCACTTTACAAATATCACATCGAACACGATAACAAATGGAAACACCACAGTCAATAGCGACAACATTGTGACTCCAACTCTTGATGCAACAACAGTAAACTCCACAAACCTTGGAGGTACGCTTAGTACAGCAGCACAACCGAACGTAACAAGTTTAGGAACACTAACTTCGCTTAATGTTGCGAATGCAGCATCTGTCGGCGGAGGATTGAATGTTGGGTCTTCAATCGCTGTAGGTACAAACACTGCTTCTAGAAAAGTCGAGATCAAAGATGTAAATCCTCAAATGCGACTGACTAATACTGACGCAGTTTTCGGACTATCAAGCCATACATATGCAGATTTGCATGTGCAACCAACTGGGGACCTATCTCTCTTACCATCTTCTGGTAAAGTAATCATTCCTCAATTGAACTTGTCAAACATCCCAGAAGGAAGTTCATTTAAGCACTTGTCGCTAGATGAGAATGGAAACGTTGTGATTTCTCCAAACTTACAACACGGGATAGAGGTTAGGTCTAGAGTTGTCGCAACGCAAGATTATCAAGTTCAAATCAGCGACTACTTCGTAGGAATACAATCTCAGCAAAACCTTGTGGTCACATTACCAGATGCTAGCAGTTTAGTTAATGGGCAGATATTCATCATAACCGATGAGTTGGCGAATGCACAGGTACATAATCTTGTGATTCAAACATCAAATAATCAAACAATAGATGGACTATCTCAACTTACATTAGCATCTCCAAGATCCTCCATAAGCATATATACAGACGGACAGTCAAACTTCTTCTTGTTCTAACATTCTATAACTTCGCTAGTCTCGATAATGTAGAGTGCTAGATTTTTTTTTCAATGTTTTGAAAGCTTAATTAAAAACTGTGTATTTTTTATCTTCCTTTAAGTTTTCGAGAGTGTAGTTATGTGTAGCTCTCTGTCCGCCACTGATGAGACAGGGAGCACATTATATTCTTATGGAGGAATAAATAATGGCTAAATTTAATAATGGAGTTATCGTATATGATGCACAAGTTGCTCAATTCGACATGACTCTCATGGCTGCTGAAAACATTGATTTTCCAGCTAACGTAATTAAGAATCTTAACTACTTCTCGTCTGAAGTTGCTTATGAATTTGATGCATCTTTCGACATCGCTGCAATCCGTCAAGGCGAATTGCAAAAGTTTTCACGCATGGGTCACATCCAAGCTGCTAAAGACTTCACAGCTGCTGAAGCATTAGCTGCAGATCAAGCTCGTGTTGCTTTAAAAGGTCAATTGGAAGGATATGCTGATCAAGCTGAAGCTGACGCAATCTCTTCTGCTGGTGCTTACACTGACGGACGCGAAGTTGTTCTTCAAGGTAACATTGATGCAGAAATCGCTAGAGCGACTGCTGCAGAAGCTGCTAACGCATTGGCTCACAGTAATTTCAAAACAGCTCAAGAAACTTTCAATGGCGACATTGGAATGGAAGTTGCTGCTAACAAAACCGCTTCTGAAGCTGCTGATGCAGTTTTGACTGCTGGTTTGGCTCAAGAGGTTTCTGACCGTACTGCTGCTGTTAACGGTGTTACTGTTTCTTTGGCAACTGAAGCTACTACAGCTAGAGCTGCTGAATTAGCAAATGCTAATGCAATCTCTGCAGAAGCTTCTCGTGCTGCAACTGCTGAAGCTGGTCTTCAAGGTTCTATCGATGGTGTTGCTTCAGATTTGGCTGCAGAAGCTGTAACTGCTCGTGCTGCTGAAAGCGCAAATGCAAATGCAATCTCTACAGAACAATCTCGTGCAGAAGGTCAAGAAACTTTGATCCGTGGCGAATTCGCTGCTGCTGATGCTGCTAAGCTTCAGGAAGCAAAAGGCTACACTGATCAAGAAGTTCTTGAAGAAAAAACTCGCGCATTGGCTGCGGAATCTGGTCTTCAATCTGCAATCACAGCAGAAGCTTCTACTGCTCGTGCTGCTGAAGGAGTAAACGCTGCTGCGATTACTGCTGAAAATGTTCGTGCATTGGCTGCTGAAACTCAGTTGGCAAACGCTTTGGCTCAAGAAGAGACAGATCGTTTGGCTGGAGAAGCTGTATTGGAAGGTAAGATCGACACTGAAAAAGGTCGTATTGATGCTATCTTATTGGCTTCTGATGCTGATAAAGATTCATTTGCTGAAATCGTTTCTATGATCAACGCTGTTGATACTGAAAATGATGCTGCTCTTGCTTCTCAAGTATTAGACTTCAATGCTGCTAAGGCTGCTTTGGAACTTGCTGATTCAAACGAAGCTTCTGCTCGTGCTGCTGGTGATGCTGCTGTTGCTCAAGATCTTGCTGACTATGAAGTTTCTAACGATGCTGCATTGGCTGCTGAAGTTTCTAGAGCAGGTGTTGCTGAAGCTGCATTGCAAGCTGGTTTAGACGCTGAAATCGCAGCGACTAATGCTGATTTTGCTTCTGCTGCTACTGATCGTGGTGCTATCCGTTCTGAGTTCGCTGCTGCTGACTCTGCAATGGAAACTGCTTTCACTGCTGAAATCGATGCTCTTAAAGTTCAAGATGGAACTCACACTTCTGATATTTCTGCAAATGCTGCTGCAATCGTTGCTGAAGCTGCTGCTGCACGTTCTGCAGAAGCTGCAAACGCTGCTGCTGTTGTAACTGAAAAGGGACGCGCTGAAGGTCAAGAAGCTGCGATTCGTTCTGAATTTGCTGCTGCTGATGTTGCTCTTAAAGGTCAGATGGAAATCTACACCGATGGTGCTGTAGACGGTGAAAAAGTTCGTGCTGAAGCTGCTGAAGGTATTCTTTCTGCAGACCACGCTACTGAAGTTGCTGCTCGTATCGCTGCTGATGCTGCTATTCGTGGCGGATTTGCTGGTTCTATGCAAGGTCTCGATCAAGCAATGGCTACAAAAGAAGCTGCTTCTATTGCTGCTGATGCAACTTTGACTGCTGATTTGGCTGCTGAAGTTTCTAGAGCATCTGCTGCTGAAGCTCAAGGTTTAGTTGACGCTAAAGCTTATACTGATACTCGTGAAGCTGCTGAAGCTGCTCTTCGTCTTTCTGCTGATCAAGGTCTTCAAGGTCAAATTAATACTGTTGACGGAAAAGTAGATACTGAAAAGTCTCGTGCTGAAGCTGCTGAGTTGGCTTTGTCTAACTCTATCTCTGCTGAGCAACAACGTGCAACTGCTGCTGAAGGCGCAATTGCTGCTGATTTGGCTCAAGAGCTTTTAGATCGTGCTGCTGCTGATACAGCTGCTGCATCTTTCAACTTGGCTGCTCGTAATGCTATCCAAGCTGACGTTGACGCTAACGAAGCTTCTGCTTCTGGTTCTTTCGCATCTGCTTCTGCAGGTCGTGGTGTAATTGCTGCTGGTTTGGCTCAAGAGCTTCTTGACCGTGCTGCTGGTGATGCTTCAACTTTGGCTTCTGCTAAGTCTTACACTGACGCTGAAATTGCTACAATGCAAGCTTCTTTGGACGCTGAAATTGCTGCGACTAATGCTGACTTCTTGGCTGCTGAACAAGCTCGTATCGGTATGAACACTCAGTTGACTGCTGATATCGCTACTGCTAAGTCTCAAGCTATCGCTCACACTGACGCTGCTGTTGCTGGTCTTGTAGATTCTGCACCTGCGATGTTGGATACTTTGAACGAATTGGCTGCTGCTATCGGTGACGATCAGAACTTTGCTGCTACTGTTGCTGGTGATATCGCTACTGCTAAAGCTGCTCTTGAAGCAGAAGTTGACGCTGTTGAAGCTGCATTGTCTGCACACGAAGCTGCTAATGTAGTTTCTTTCGGTGCTGCATCTACTGACCGTGCTGCGATCCGTTCTGAATTGGCTTCTGAAAAAGCTACTTTACAAGCTGAATTTGCCGCTGCTGATGCAGTTGTAACTGCTGCTTACGAAGCTGCTGATCTTGCTATGAAGACTGGTCTCGAAAGTGATATCTCTGATGAAATCGCTGCTCGTGTTGCTGGTGACTTGGCTTTAGACGCTGCATACAAAGCTGCTGATACTGCTGAAGAGTCTGCTCGTATTGCTGGTGATAACGCATTGACTGCTTCTTTGAATTCTGAAGTTACTCGTGCTACTGGTGTCGAGGCTCAATTGCAAAGCAAAATCACTGATATGCATGATGGTGAAACCACTGTTAACTTCATTTCTAATGCAGTTGCTTCTGCTTCTATCATGATGCCTAACGGTTTCGCACATCAAATCGTTGTTAACTCTGGTGCTTCTGCAATGGCAACATTGCCGGTAATGGGTCCAAACTTCAAAATGACTTTGAGCCTTGCTGCTTCAAGTTCTGAAGCTATGGAATTCCATGCACCTGCAGGATTTACTATTGATGGAGAAGCTGACGGTAAGATCACTCTTTACGCAGGCGCTTCTGTTTCTTTCGTTGAACATGCAGGCGTTTACTACATGGTATAATAACTAACTAGTTTGCAATACTCGACGTCGTTGAGCGTTGCTCTTTGGCCTTGAGGAGAAATCTTCAAGGCCATTTTTTTAAGACACTTAAAATTCATTGGAGGAAACAAAATGTCTATGAAATTAAATAAAACACTCGCTGCACTATCTCAGCCTACTCCCTCAACCGACGGGATGTTAGCGCAAGGAAATGCTTCAGCACAATCTGTAATCATCGTTGGATTTGCTAACGTTGATATTTACGGAAAACAGAACGGAGCATGGTCTTTGATTGACGAACTCAGACCGGCTGATATTCTGAACTCAGATGACGCACATGATGGTGGTGGAATTTATAATTCTATACATGATACACATGCCGTTGATTTAGCGCAATACGAAGATGTGTACTTTGTATCTACATCTGGAGAGCAAGAAGTAATGAGATACTTCTTTGTTGAAGATAGTGTTGTCGCACCAACCGTAGAGGGTTCGAAGGCTAACAAGCTTGAAGATATCTCTGATATGCCTGCATTTACCGTTGCTGATGCAGGAAAGGTATTGACTGTTGATGCACTAGGAAGTTTAATCTGGGTCACCAGATAAGGAGAACATTATGAAAAAAACTACACTTTTAAGAGAGACAGCTTATGTGTCGGCACCACAAATGGCGAATGGTTTTGTCCCCCCTGTCGACTTTGATTACAAAATCTCAGTTAGTCTCCATGAAGTAGATATTAAAATCTACGGATTCAATGGTTCATCTTGGGATCTATTGCACGATACCGATGGCTTAATAGCATCATATATAGCTGATATTCAGCATCAAAAATATTATTTAGAATCTAAAACAGGGTCCGAGCAAACTGTTCGAGTTTCATTCTTATCTTCTGAGGATGAAGATTCTGGTATTAGAACAGGTGGAACACCTGGGAATACAAGATTTTACGACATTGAAGAGATCCCTGTCTATAATGGCTCTCGTGATGGCGCAATGCTTACAGTCATGTCTGACGGATCGTTGGCTTGGTTGTTGGTAAATGAATCATTCATCATCCCAGAAGAAAACAGTGCCCCTACTTATTCCGAGCTAACCCCAATTGGTGACGCAGCAGTTGTAGATGGACAAATTCAAACTAATGGTGGGTACTTCTCCGCTCTTTGGTCTGACTTTGTTTCGTTCACTGGTGACACACCAGACAACACTGATTTCACAGTTGCATTCTGGTGGAAGAGCGGAGAGACTCCTTACGCCCCCGCCAATCAGTGGGATATTTTATCAGATTTTGGACTCTTTAATGGTAGAGTCAACTCTATGAACGAAGGGATGACCTACTTCATTAGAGACAATAGCACTAGTGGAATTAGATTGCAAACCAACTTCGGTGCGTCTTTCTTTACTGATCGAGAAAACATGGTTTCAAAAGATGCAAATATTGAGCATCCATGGAATCACTTCGTTCTCACTCGCACAGCAACACACACCAAAACTTATTGGAACGGTGTCCAAGTTGCTAGTCATGGAGCTAATTTTCCATGGGTTCCAAATTCAGCAACTGCTCAGATTCAAATCGGTGCAACAGATGAAAACGGTGCAAACTCTTCACAAAATACTTTGTTTGAAGACTTCGAAATCAGAGATGGCGAGGCGATGTCTCAAGCAGACATTACTACCCTATTTGACGCTGGTCGTCAAAGCCAAGTTGGCGGCAGCGGAAACGTCATTGCTGGAACTTTTATCGAAGAATTAGCATCAGCTTCTAACAACCTCAGTAATGGTGCATTGATTACAAACAATGTGTTTGTGAAACCAACTAACGCTTCTGTTACTTTGGTATCCCTAGACGCAGATGATATCGTTGACTTTAATGTCGACGGCACAAGAACTGAGGAAGAAATGACTCTTTCTATGTGGTTCAATCCTGATAGCACAAGTTGGACTGGTTGGAAATACATAGCAGGTAATGCTGTAGATTCGAATAACGAGTTCCGTCTTGCGATATCTAAAGATGCCTCCGGTAACATCGAATTTAAAACAATTTTGTGGGACTTGTGGACTGGTTCTCCAAAGGGTATCAGTAGCAAGCCGCTTGTTGCAGGCGAATGGACACATCTTGCAATGACTTGGAGCTACAATGGTTCGACATATGACCTGAAGCTTTTTGTTGATGGTGCTAAGTGTGGAGAATTATTAAACCAAAATAGAAATCTCATGAAGATGGCTTCAAATAGAAACTTCGCATTGGGTGCTCTTGCTTTTGGTGGAGCCGTAACTGGTAGCTCTCTACCTTGCTCTATAGATTCAGTTCAAATTAAGTCTGGAACTGCATTGACTGATTCTCAAGTTGCTGCTATTGCTGGTCAATCTGACCGTCAAATGTCTATTGAGACTGCTACGGCTTCTTGAGCATCATCCACTCCTTAATTTCAATTAAGCTTTGAAACCTATCTTGTCTCGGCGTGAAAGCGCTGAGGCATTTTCTTTTTGAAGCCTCTTTTGGACTTTAAAGTCTATTTACACTATTTATTGGAGAAAAACAAAATTCGGGAGATAAATTAATGTCTAGCATGTTAGAACAAGCAATTGCCGATGCTGCGGCTCTTAGAGAGCAGGCCATCAAGAACGCAGAACAATCCGTTCTCGACAAATATTCAAAGCAAATCAAAGAAGCTGTTGATCAAATGCTTGAAGTAGATGATGCTCCCAATAGAGTTGATGAAATCATCAACGAAGTTGAAGAAGAACTCATGCAAGAAGAAGAGGCTGCCACCGCGGCTGCACCTGCTCCCGAAGGTTCCACACCAATTGAAGCAACTGCTGCATACGATAGTCGACCCGGTGCTCAAGACTTATATACGAAAATCTCAGCAGTCATCGCAGACTTACCAGTAGGGCCAGATGGAATGGTTGAATTGGATTTTGGAGATGTCTCACTAGAGCAAGATGAAGTAGATGCTGCTGAAGGTGGCGCAGATGACTCTCTAGGTGGTCTTGACGATCTTGGAATGGATACACCCTCTGACGATACCGAAGGTGGCTTAGACGACATCCTTGACGACGGTGGAGACGACATGGATTTGCAACTGCAAGAAGTCTTAGATATGCTATCTGAAGGATCAGAGGAAGTTATCGAGGAAGATGTGGAAATCGATTATAATCCAATTCTTGATACCCTCGGCGGAAACGGCGTTGGATCTCAACATAGAAAAGCACACAATGCAGCAATGGCTGACGTTGTATATCCAGACGAAGAAGAAGAAGAAGAAGTTGAAGAAGCTTCTGAAGATGAAGACGACACAATGGGTGTCGTAAACGAATTAACCGAGACACTAGAGTTTCTGACGAACCAGAACAATCAAATGGAAAGCGTCCTATCCAAGATGGAAACCTATCTTGAGGAAACACTATTGTCCAACGCAAAACTTTTATATCAAAACCGTACATTGAATGATGCCTCCCTGAATGAGCGACAAAAGTCAAAAATTGTCGAAGCCATCTCCAATGCGGAGTCTCCGAAAGAAGCTAAAAAACTTCATGAGACACTCAAAGCCACAGTGGGATCGACGCCTAATAGCAAAAGAGGTCCACAATCACTGAGCGAGTCTGTCAACCGAAGATCGAACTTAAGTTCTATGTTGAATTCGAGACAAAACATTAAAGAAAGCAAGCAATCTGAAGATTCTTTTAAAGAGAAGATGCAGAAGCTTGCAGGCATAAAAAAATAATTTAAGGAGATTTTACAATGTCTATTATCGAAACTCTAACAGAAGGTATCGTCAACCGCGATATGCAAAAAGAAGGTGCTGCTCTGTTAAACAAATGGTCGTCAACTGGTCTTTTAGAAGGCTTGTCTGATGATAATCAAAGATCTTCAATGGCTCGTCTATTGGAGAATCAAGCTCGCGAATTGTTGCGTGAGTCTAGTCAAATGGGAGGCGCTGGTGGATCTGTCGAAGGTTTCGCTGCTGTTGCTTTCCCAATCGTTCGTCGTGTATTCGCCGGACTTATCGCAAACGACTTGGTTTCTGTACAACCAATGTCTCTTCCAAGTGGATTGATCTTCTTCTTGGACTTCACATACTCAGGAAACATTGGAGATGGGTCAGTTGACCAATTGTCTCGCTTTGGTAACATCAAAGATAGATCAATCTACGGTACTGACCGTGTTGGTTCTGAAGTAACTGGTGGTGTTAACTTGGTTGATACTAATGGTGGAGATCTTTCACAAGCTCGTGGAATGGTAGGTTATGCTTACGGTTCTCCAAGTGGTTCTTCGACTGAACAATTAAGCGATACAGCAAAAGCTACCATTACAGCTACTATTAATTTCGCTGGTGGTATTGATGAAACTCAAAAGAAACTGCTTCAATTTGACCCAGATCTTTTGTCTAAGACTGCTGGTTCTGTTATTGTTCTTGATGTTGTTGAAACCGCATTTGCTGATCTTGACTTTGATAACATGGCCGCATTTTCTCTTGTTGACTGTGCTAACCAAGCAAACACAACCGGTCTTGCTGCTGATTTGAATGCAAACGGAAACGTAACAGTTACTGCTATCTCAAACATTCAACAAGTTCGTCGCTTAACTAAGCGTGTAGCTGCTGATGCTGCTGGTGCACCCCTCCAATCAGGGCTTGCCTCTCAAGCTGCAGCTGTAAGATTTTTCATCGTTTCTGATGAAACTCAAACTGAAACCAATACTGCAACTGCCGTTGGTCAACCTTTAATAGCTGGTACTGTTAAATTCCCATCTAAAGATACTGCGGCTTCTGGCGCGGGAACTGGTGGAGCAATCAATGCATACGAAATGTTGCTTGAAAACAATGCTGATATCCCTGAGATCGACATCAAGGTAGACAGTATCGCTATCACAGCACAAACCAAGAAATTGAAAGCAAAGTGGACTCCTGAATTAGGACAAGACTTGAACGCTTACCACAACTTGGATGCTGAAGTAGAATTGACTTCTATCCTTTCTGAGCAAATCGCTCTTGAATTGGATCGTGAAATCTTGGCTGACCTTGTAAACGGTGCAACTGCTGCGACTTACTACTGGTCTCGCTCACCTGGTTTGTTTGTTGATCGTACAACTGGTGCTGAGCTTGGTGCAACTTCTGCTGCTCCTGACTTCACTGGTACTGTATCTGAATGGTATGAAACTTTGATCGAAACTATCAACGACGTTTCTGCACAAATCCAT
>Ga0181417_1000538_pt1 | contig 12361 bp, 13 predicted proteins | sample 40SPOviralmetaG_FD_130142 | JGI IMG/M metagenome (GOLD analysis project Ga0181417, IMG submission 130142) | Marine viral communities from the oligotrophic San Pedro Time Series (SPOT) site, San Pedro Channel, CA, USA - 40 SPOT_SRF_2013-02-13 | ecosystem: Environmental > Aquatic > Marine > Strait...
CGTTTAAGATCTGCTTTTGAATATATTAAAAAACGTAAAGAAGCATCTAAGAAAAAAACACAACGAATGAAAAAAGAAAGTGTATTTTCAAAAGATTGGTGGAAAACACAAATAAATGAAATGCTATCAGAAGTAAAAGCAAACACACACTTAACACATCTTGAAGAACTAGTATTAACTCAGGGACAAGATGGTTTTAATAAAGCAAAATCTTTTCTTTATGAATTAATTAAAAATTTAAAAGGACAAGATAATACAATTAAAAATGTTTCTGTAAAATGGGATGGTGCACCTGCTATATTTACAGGTATTAATCCTGATAATGGACAGTTTTTTGTAGGTACAAAATCAGTATTTAATAAAGAACCAAAAATTAATTATACACCTAAAGATATAGACCAAAATCACGGACATGCAGCTGGTTTAGCAAAAAAATTAAAATTAGCATTACAATATTTACCTTCTTTAGGAATAAAAAATATTTTACAAGGTGATTTTATGTTTGATAATGATGATGTTGAAACAGAAGACATAGAAGGAATTACACATTATACATTTAAACCTAACACAATTAGATATGCAATTGAAGCAAATTCTGAATTAGGTAAAAAAATTATAGCAGCAAGAATAGGAATTATATTTCACACTACTTAGAATGATTTAAGTGGTGGTGGCGCTTCATTTGGAGCTAATGTAAGTGGATTAAATAAATCAACAAATGTATGGTTTGATGATGCTTTTTTTAAGGATGATACTGGTATTTTATTAAGTGATGAAGAAGAAAAATTTGTATTAGAAAAAATTAATGAATCAGATTCTATAAATGTAGATTACACTAATTTACCTCTAAAAAATCTAAATACTTATATTAATAGTGAAATACGACAGGGTGAATTTTTAGATGATCCATCTAAGTCTTTTGAAAGATTTAAAAATTGGTATCAACAAGCAGTAGATAAAAGTATTGAAAAAGTTTCTAGACCAGAATCAAAAGAAAGAAAAAGACAAGCAGGTGAAGAGAAACTTAGAGAATTTGAATCTCAAAAACAAGATATAATAAATATATTTAAAGTAAGTAAATTACTTTCTGAAGCAAAGTCTATATTTATAACCAAATATGATAAAGCTGTAGCAACTAAACACTTTATCGACAATGGAGATGGTACTTTAAGCGTAACTAAAGCAGAAGGATTTGTAGCAGTTGATCACACTGAAAATGGCATTAAATTAGTTGACAGATTAGAATTTAGTAAAAATAATTTTAACGCAGGGAAACCTGGAGCAAAAAAATAAAATGGATAGAATAAAAAACTTATCATTAGACCAAAAAGCTAAACTATATTATATGGGTTTAGTTAGAAAAGGCGAAATAGACAGATTACCAGAAGACCCTAAAGCAGCATTTGTTAAGGATATGATGGGTAGAAAAGATGAATTAAAAGAAACAGCTACTGAATTAGGATATTTAAAAGAAGAAGTAGATATAACATACTCAACCCCTGGTGATAGATTTTATAAAATGAAAGTAGATGGTAAAAGATTAGATAGAGAAGAAGGAACAAAATATCTTAAAAATTTAGGTATTGACATGGAAGTACCTAGAAGATATAGAGAAAATGAATTAGATAATATAGTAAAAGCATTAGAAAAAAAAGGAATCAAAGCAGACTATAATGATGCTATGGATATAAGTTAAAAGTTATGTTAAAAAAAGAATTTAAAAGAAAAGATGTACAAAGAGCCCGTAATTTACTTACAGGAAAAACTGATGCTTCAACTGGTACACAAATAGGTTATAGCACTAAACAAAAAGACTATAAAGAAGGCGATGTTTGGACAGAAGGAAGAAAAACATGGACAATAAAAAATGGTATTAAACAAACAATATCAAAATTAGATAAAGTTAAAAAAGAAGTATTTATGCCTTTATGTTGTCCTAAGTGTGGTAATGTAATGAAAAAAAGATTAGATAAACCTAATTATAATGTTCATAAAAAATGCCATGATTGTGTTGTAGAATTTGAACATAAATTAAGAATTCGTGGAGAATATAATGATTATATTAAGAATCTTGAAAACAAGAATTCACTTAATATAGTAAATGAAATGGAATCATATTTATTAGATGCGATAAACACAACAAATTCTGGATTTGTATCAGAAGATGGTGTAATTGAAAAATGGAAAGGAGGTATTAATAAAGCAGAATTTACAAAACAAGTAAAAGAAGCAACTAAAATACGTCGTGAACATATAGAAAAAGAATTAAATGACTAAAAGGGAATTAAGAGAATTAATTAGAAATGCTATAAAAGAATACACAGGTACTGGAGCTAGTGGGGGAAATGCTGGTGATGGTAATAGTATTACTTCTCCTAGACCTTTTGTTGATGAAAAAGATGAGTTAGAAAATTACACTGATAAAGGAGCCCCATTTGGAGGTGCTGAAGGACAACATACAAGAGGAATGGAAAAAAATAAAGGCAGTTTTAATAGAACACGCTTTACAAAATTTTAATATGAAAAAGAAAGATATTATACAATTAGTTAAAGATGCAATTAACGAAGTAGGTGCTGACGCTTATGGAGATGCTACTTTAACTTCTCAAGGTCAATCTAAAAGTAGATTTACTAAAACAGGTAGACCACCAGGTGTAATGGAATTTCAACAACCAAAATCATTTGATCCAGACACTATTAATTTAGTTAGAGATATGTTATCTATGGCAGATGTACACCATAATGAACTTGTTGGAGGATACGATGAAGTTTCATCATTTTTAGACAGTAGATCAGGTGGAACATTTATTAAATTTCCACACTTTAATGGTCCTCAAGGTAGGGGAGCAATGTTTGGTAAAGAAACAACAGATAAAATTGATGCTTCAAAAGCAAAAGCAAAAGCAGCAGCACTTAAAACATACACTCAATTTAAAACATACATAGAAGATTACGAAATATCAGATGCATCTCCATCAGGAGTTTATGGTAATATTTATTTATTTGTAATGTTTAATAATTCAGCAGAAGACTACACAGCACCAAAAGGAGGAACCCAATCATCCCAATTTGAAGGAGTAGTATCCGATAATGAATCACCATCATTAAAAGCTAAGATATATGCTGAAGACATGATGAGGCAATATCGAAAAATGTTTAGAATTGTTGACGGTAACTTTGGTAAAGAAGCAGCAGAAGAATTTAAAAATATTGTAAAGTCTAAAATGGCCCAGTTACAAGAAGCCTATAGTGGTTTTATAAGAAACCCAGAGGATCCAGATTTTGAACCATTTAACCCAACAGGAGCAGTATCTGAATTTAGAGAGGAGTTAAGAGCATTATTTGGTAAATTTAAAGGTGATTTAAAAAATCCTGAATTTATAAAAGGAGTAGCTCAAATAATGGTTAATTGGAAATCACTTTTAAGAAGCCAAATGGATGAATCTCCTATGTTTAAAACAGATGTTAAACAAGATATGGCTCCAAAAGATATGGCTGGAAGGATTAAAAAAGTATTTGATAAAGTAAATGGAGCTAAAGATCCAGTCAAAACACCTGAATGGCATAAAAACAGATTTGAAGATAAATATGGAATATCATTTCCTAAAGACTTAAAAGGTATAAATAAGGATCAAGCCTTAGCAATGAATAAATATGCAAACGATATGACTATAAAAGAAGAAGAAGGATCAATAACAACAGATAACGCTGCAGAAGCAGAAAAATTAGCCAAAAAAGGCATAGACGTAAAATTAACAGATATGAACGAAGAAAACAACATAAACAACGAAAATATGGACAACGAAGGTAGAATGGCAAAATCACAAATATATAAAATGCATAAATATATAGATAAATTAAATGTAATGTTAGATGATGGAGCACAATTACCAGCTTGGGTTCAATCTAAGTTAACAAAAGCATCTGATTATATGTCAGCTGTATTTCATTATTTAGATTATGAATCGATGAGAGGTCAAGATAATTTAAATGAACACGTAGACAAATATAAGAAAAGAGCTATCCTTATGGAAGGTGCTATGAAAAAATTCTTCGAAATGTTTGATAAAGGAATGACAGATGAAGAAGTTGTTTTAGATTATGCACAAAGAGGAACACAAATTCCAGAAATGTTTGTTAATAAAGCTAGAAAACAATATGAAGGATTAAAGAAAATGAAGTTAGAATTAGAAATGAGTGAAAAAGAATACAAAAACTCAGCAACTCAAATTGTAAATAATCCAGCAACAAACGAAATGGATGGTTCTACAACAATGGAAACTAAACAATTAGCTTCAGATTTATTTAATGAAGAAACTGAAATAGAGGAAAAACTTGACCCAGTAGGAAAAGAAGATGATGATATAGACAACGATGGTGATGTAGATAAAACAGATGATTATTTAAAAAATAAAAGAAAAGCTGTATCTAAAGCTATTGCAAATAAAAAGAAGTAATGAAACTACTTAGAGAACATATTAAAAAAGAAATTAAAAAGTTATATGAGGAATTAGGTATGAAAAAATACCCACTACCTGTAGAAATTAAAGTAGCTTTAGAAAGAGATCTTAAAATGAGACCTCTTATAAGATATGTTGATAATGTAAAAGCAGCAAATACAATTCCCCCATCATACACTATATTTTTACATAATGGACAATCTTTTGCTTTATATATTGAACAAACATCTCTTGTAGCTAAAATAGGACCTAAATCTTATTATTTAATGAATGGGGATGAAACAGCAGAAGCTATAAAAGAATTAAATAGGTTATTAACTCAACCAATTCCAAGTAGTGGAGAAGAAGATAGTGGAGAACAAGCAGGAGATTCAGGAGGAAGCACAAGCACAGGAAGTACAAGTACAGGAGGCGCTGACACAGAAATGGAACCTGAAGACACAGAAGACACAGAAGACACAGAAGACGAAGATCCAACAATATAATGGAATTAAAAGAAGCCTTAGGAGAAATATATAAAGCAGCAAAGGAACAGTTTGATATTCAAAATACTCCTAAACTTCATCTAAAACAAGATGAAGAAAATGCTCAAGGCATCTTTGGTAGAACAGCATATTATGATCCTTCAAGTATGTCTATTGTACTTTATGTTACAAATAGACACGATAAAGACATTTGTAGATCATTTGCACATGAATTAATCCATCATATTCAAAATGAAAGAGGTGATTTAGATTTAGGTGATGCATCTAGTCCAACATATGCTCAAGATGATCAACACATGAGAAAAATGGAAATGGAAGCATATTTAAAAGGAAATCTTCTCTTTAGAGATTGGGAAGATTTTATGAAAAATTATAGAAAAACAAATCAAAAATAAACGTTATGAGTATATTAGGAAAAATATTTAGTAGTGGAGCAGCCGACCTAGTAAAAGGTGTAGGCGGAGTTATAGATAATTTACACACATCTAAAGAAGAAAAATTAAACGCAGAAAGAAAAATTAAAGCTTTAATAGTAGAACACGAAGCTAAAATGGAACAAAATATTACTGACAGATGGTCAGCTGATATGAATAGTGATAGTTGGTTAAGTAAAAATGTAAGACCAATGATTCTTATATTTTTAGTTGTCTCTACAGTTCTTATGATATTTATTGATGCAGGAACTATTTCATTTGTTGTAGAAGATAAATGGACTGATTTACTGCAGTTAGTACTAATAACAGTAATTGGTGCCTATTTCGGTGGTAGGTCATTAGAAAAAACAAAAAAGAAATAATATGGCAGAATTTAAAATAATTTCATCATCAGTAGCTACATCCTATAGTGGAAGTATAAATAAAATCCTTGCTTTGGGTGAAGCAAATACAATTTCAGGAAGTATATTATCATCAATAAAGTTTGGTAATTATCCAGAAGATACTGGAGGAGCTCCTTTTACCCCAGTATCTAATATCACAGGTCCAATTACTATTCCAGCAGGTACTTATTTAAAAGGTCCTATAGGAGAGGTAAAAGTAGAATTAGGAGGTGTTTTAATTTATATAAATAACTAATGATAGATTACGTTACGTTAAATATTTTACTAATAAAAAAATAAAAAACATGAAAAGTTCAATTTGTAAAGTAATTTGTAAACTAACTTTAAATAAAGTATGTTTAGGATGGTGTAAACCAAAATGTTGCTAATAAACATTTAGTCCGATTCATAGCCGGACGATTTAAAAAATTTTAAGAAGGAGCTGTGGCCCAATCATTTGGTTGGGTCACTTTTTTTTCATATATTAACCAAATAAATAAAGATAGAATATGACTAAAGTAGTAATTGTAGGAGCAGGTGTTGCAGGTGTAAATGCCGCTACAAAATTAGTAGATGAAGGATTTGATGGTCAAATCACAATTATTGATATGGGTTTAGACCCATATAGAAGACCAGCAGCAGATGTAATGAGAGGCTTTTTAGGAGCAGGTGGTTGGTCAGATGGTAAATTAACTTACCATACATCCATAGGAGGACAATTATCAAAATATACAGGTGATAAAAAAGCTATGGAGTTAATGGACCAAGTAATTAATAATTTTAAACGTTTTCACCCTAAACCAGAAGAAGTACAATGTTCAAACCCAGTTGCAGAACCAGAATTTATTAAACCTCATTTTGGTTTACGTTTATTCCCTGTATGGCATGTTGGTACAGATTATTTACATGAAATAGGCAAAAATTGGTATGACTTTTTAGTTGATAATGGTGTTGAATTTAAATGGGAAACTAAAGTAACTGATATTGATTTTGATAAACGTATAGTTACTTATAAAGATGGTTGGGAAGATTATAATACTCTTATTTTTGGTGTTGGTAAATCAGGAATTGATTTTGGTAAACAGTTAGCCGAAGAATATAAACTCCCAACAGAACCAAAATCAGTACAAATTGGAGTACGTTTTGAAGCACCACAAAAACATTTTCAAAAATTAATTGATGTAAGTTATGATTTTAAATTATACCAAAAGTTTGAAGAAAAAGGCGTATCATTAAGATCATTTTGTACTAATAATAATGCAGCTTATGTTGCTGCTGAACATACTTACGGTGATGTTAGTTATAATGGGCATGCTAAAAAAGATGAAGCATATCGAAATGATATGACTAATTTTGGTATATTAATGGAAATTAGAGGTATAGATAAACCTTTTGATTGGTCAAGAAAAGCAGTAGATAAATTACAACATAAAGGTGTAGGAATGTTTTACTCACCCTCACAAAGAGTTCCATCTAAAACATCAGAAGGAGATTATGTTGAATGTCATGTTGTAGATAATATAGATATTTTGTATGATGCAATTGGAGATTATGCAACACACATTGAAGATTTTATTAATGATTTAGAAAAAGTATTTCCAACATTAGGTAAAGATTGGGGTATTTACATGCCTGAAGTAAAATATTTATCACCAGAACCATTAGTTAATTATAAAGATTTAAGTCTTACTAGGTTTCCTAATGTACATTTTGTAGGTGATGCATTATCAGCAAGAGGTATTACAGTATCAGGAGCTCAAGGCACATTAGTTGCAGAACAGATATTAATACTAAAGGATGATATAAATGATTTTTTAGAATGGGCAGATGAACCAGGGCCATGGTCTGAAGAAGATGATAAAATTTATACTGTAGGGGGTTTAACTAATGATAAAGAAAGATCATTTATGGAATTTGTAAAAAAACAAAAATAAAATAAATATGGTTAATTTAACAAAAAAAGATAAAGAAAAAGCTTTAGCTAATGAGATTCAAAATATTAGTAAATGGATAAATCCTAAAGCAAAAGTAAGAAGATGTTTTAAAATTGAAGAAGATGGTTCTAAAACACAAGTTCGTGTTTTACAAATGGGAAATAGAGCAGTATTTCATAGTGAAGATGGTCCTGCTTTAATCAATAAAGAACAAAGAAGAAAAGAATATTATTTAAATGGTATTGAATATGATTATGAAACATGGAATGAAATTATGAAAGGAAAAGAAGGCTTGCCATGGTATAAAAAGCCTGCTCCTAAAGGTATGACTCATAGAAATTAAATTATGAAAATAGGTTTTTGTGGAACAATGAGTGTAGGTAAAACTACATTAGTAAACGAATTAGCTAAATTATCTGAATTTAAAGATTACACTTCTAGAACAGAACGTTCAAAATATCTTATGGAAATGGGAGTACCTTTAAATACAGATAGTACCTTAAAAGGTCAATTAGTATTTGCATCTGAAAGAGTAAGTGAGTTAATGCAAAAAAAAGTAATAACAGATAGAACAATTATAGATGTAATGGCATTTGCTAAATTATCTACATCAATGACTGATGGAGAAAAATTTTATTTTACTGCTACTATTCAACCTTTAATGAATGAATATGATATTCTATTTTATATATCTCCTGAAGGTGTAGAAATAGAAGACAATGGTATTAGAGAAACAGATGCTGAATATAGAATGGCAATTGATAAAGAAATAAAATCAATTATACAAATGCATGGAGGTAAAAAAATTACAACTATTAAAGGTACAACTAAAGAACGTATAGAACAAGTAAAAAATACGGTATCTCAATATGTATAATATATGGCACAACCTAATATAAAACAAATTATAAAACAAGAGTATATTAAATGTGCTAAAGATCCTGTTTATTTTATGAAAAAATATTGTTGGATTCAACATCCAACTAGAGGTCGTGTACAATTTAATTTATTTCCATTTCAAGAAGGTACGTTAAAATTATTACAAAAGAATGATAGAAGTATTATTCTTAAGTCTCGTCAGTTAGGTATTTCAACTTTATCCGCAGGTATTTCATTATGGATGATGGTTTTTCAAAAAGACAAAGCAATATTAGTTGTTGCAACTAAACAAGATACAGCTAAAAACCTTGTAACAAAGGTTAAATTTATGTATGATAATTTACCTTCTTGGTTACAAATTGGCTTTACAGAAAATAATAAATTAGCATTACGACTTAAAAATGGTTCTCAAGTAAAAGCAGTATCAGCAGCAAGTGATGCTGGTAGATCAGAAGCAATTTCTTTACTAATTGTAGATGAGGCAGCCTTTATTGAAGAAAATCGAATTGAGGAAATTTGGGGTTCATCACAACAAACATTATCAACGGGGGGTAAAGCAATAGTCTTATCTACACCAAATGGCACAGGTAACTTTTTCCATAGAATGTGGAATAAAGCAGAAGAAGGAACTAATGGATTTATTCCTATTAGATTACCTTGGACGGTACATCCAGAAAGAAACCAAGAATGGAGAGACAAACAAGACGACGAATTAGGTTTAAGAATGGCAGCACAGGAATGTGACTGTGATTTTACTACTTCTGGTAATACTGTGTTTGAAACAGAAATAATGAAATTTATAGAAGCTTCTAATATATGTGAACCTATAGAAAGAAGAGGTATAGAAGGTGGTTTACATATTTGGGAATATCCAGACTATACAAGAAATTATATGATAACAGCTGATGTAGCTAGAGGTGATTCTTTAGATTATTCTGCTTTTCATATTATAGACATTGAAGAAGCTAAACAAATTGGTGAATTTAAAGGTCAAATTGGTACTAAAGAATTTGGACATATGTTAGTTGCAATAGCAACTGAATTTAATAATGCATTACTTATAATCGAAAATGCTAATATAGGATGGAATACTATTCAAGTAGTAATTGATAAAGGATATCCAAATTTATATTATTCACCTAAAGGAGATGCAGCAACAAATGCAGATTCATTTTTAGCTAAAGGATATGATATAACAGACACAACAAAAATGGTTCCTGGTTTTACAATGTCAATGAAAACAAGACCATTAACAATAGGAAAATTAGACGCTTATTTAAGAGATAAAGCAATATTAATTCAAGGTAAAAGAACATTAGAAGAAATGAGAACTTTTATTTGGAAAAATGGAAGAGCAGAAGCACAAACAGGATACAATGATGATTTAGTAATGTCTTTAGCAACAGCATGTTATGTAAGAGATACAGCACTTAAATTTGCACAACAAGGAATTGACATAACAAGAGCCGCATTAAAAAACTTTACAAAAAGTGCACCTATGATTTACACAGGTGGGGTAAGTAAAAGAGAAGCAGGTTGGACACAAGATTTAGGAGAACACGGACAACAAGATTTAACTTGGCTCCTTGACGATTAATATATTTATAACAAACAAATAAAGCATGGCAGATACTAGTTTATTTACAAGATTACAACGATTATTTTCAAGTGACGTAATAATAAGAAACGTTGGTGGGAAACAATTAAAAGTAATGGATACAGGTAGAATCCAAAAATATGGAAATTTAGCTACTAATTCATTATATGATAGATTTACACGTTTACATAAACCTGTAGGATCATCATTACAATACAACCCAACACTTAATTATCAGTCAATGCGACTACAGCTTTATAGTGATTATGAAGCTATGGATCATGATCCTATTATCGCAGCTGCATTAGATATTATTTCTGATGAAACTACAGCAAGAAATGAATATGGAGATGTTTTAAACATTAATTCATCAGATGAAAATGTTAGAAAAGTATTACAAAATTTATTTTATGATGTTTTAAATGTAGAATTTAATTTACCTACATGGATTAGAAACATGTGTAAATATGGAGATTTTTATTTAAAAATGGAAGTAAGTGAAAAATTTGGTGTTTATAATGTTATACCTTTATCTGTATATGAAGTAGTAAGAGAAGAAGGTACTGATCCAGAAAATCCATCTTATACTAGGTTTTCAATGGACCCAAATGGGTTAGCTAGTGGTGCAACTAATACAATTAGAAGAGATATGTTCCAACTAGAAAATTATGAAGTAGCACATTTTAGATTACTTACAGATTCTAATTATCTTCCTTATGGTAGAGCATTTTTAGAACCAGCTCGTAAAGTATTTAAACAATTAATGTTAATGGAGGATGCTATGTTAATTCATAGAATTATGAGAGCACCAGAAAAAAGAACATTTTATGTTAATGTAGGAGCTATACCACCAGAACAAGTTGAACAATTTATGGCTGAAACAGTCAATAAAATGAAAAAAACACCTTACATAGATCAAAACACAGGTGATTACAACTTAAAGTACAACATGCAAAATATCACTGAAGATTTCTATATACCAGTTAGGGGTAATGATAATTCAACACGAATTGAAACAACTAAAGGTTTAGATTATGATGGTACTCAAGATATTGAATATTTAAAACATAAAATGATGGCTGCTTTAAAAATACCTAAACCATTTTTAGGATATGAAGAAGGAGTAGAAGGAAAATCAACATTAGCTAGTATGGATATTCGTTTTGCTAGAACAGTTGAACGTATTCAAAGAATTGTAGAATCAGAATTAACTAAAATAGCATTAGTACATTTATATTCTCAAGGTTTTGAAGATAAAGATTTAGTAGATTTTAAATTAGAATTAACTGTACCTTCTATTATTTATGAACAAGAAAAAATAGAACTATATACAGCTAAAACAGCAGTAGCAGGTGATATGTTAGAAAGAAAATTATTTAGTAAAGATTGGGTTTATGAAAATGTATTTGGGTTATCTCCTGATCAATATAATGAACAAAAAGATACAATGTTAAAAGATGCAATGGATACCTTTAGAATCAATCAACTTGAAAATGAAGGTAATGATCCAGCAGAATCAGGTATGTCTTATGGTACACCACATGATTTAGCTTCGTTATATGGTAATAAAAGAGATAAAGCAGTAGGCCCTGCACAAATACCAACAGGATATGATGAAAAAGAACCTGGACGTCCAGTTGAAAAACCTCAAAATTATGGTTCAGATCAAAGTAATTTTAGTAGAGATCCTTTAGGTAAAGGAGGATTAACACCAGATAGGGTAGAAAAACCATCAGATGGTAATAGAATTTCTACATTTGAAGTTAAAAATCTTAAAAAGTCTCTTCAAAAAGCTTTAAATAAAAAACAAATCTTAAAAGAAGAAAATGAAAGTGGTCTTTTAAGTGAAAAAAATATTAAGTCTTAGGAATAGGGCTATATTTATATACGATAAATTCGAATTTATAAAACATGAAAGTAAAACATTCTAAGTACAAGAATACTGGAATTTTATTTGAACTCCTTACTAGGCAGTTGACTTCTGATACTATTGCAGGAAATCAACCTAAAGCTTTGTCTTTTTTAAAAAAACATTTTAATAAAAAAACAGAGTTGTTAAAAGAATATAAAATATATCATACTTTAGCTACTCAAAAATATAATAAAGACGCACAAGCTACAATGTTAATCAACACATTGATAGAAGCACATGGAAAATTAAATAAAAGTCAGTTAAGAAGAGAAAAATA
>Ga0181417_1000547_pt1 | contig 12259 bp, 16 predicted proteins | sample 40SPOviralmetaG_FD_130142 | JGI IMG/M metagenome (GOLD analysis project Ga0181417, IMG submission 130142) | Marine viral communities from the oligotrophic San Pedro Time Series (SPOT) site, San Pedro Channel, CA, USA - 40 SPOT_SRF_2013-02-13 | ecosystem: Environmental > Aquatic > Marine > Strait...
ACAGATGCAGAGGGTTCTATTAATACTGGTACAAGACAAGTTTTGGTAACAGAAGATATCACAAGTTCTCTTACTACAAGTCTACAAAGATTTACTTGTACCACAAGTACTGTGTGTGCTCAAAACATAAGAGTTATTGGTGTAAATATTAATCATACTGGTACATCTGGAACAGATGCAAACAACAACTTTCAAGTAGAACGTGCTCAATTAGAAATTGGCGAACACGCAACTCCATTTGAGACAACTGATGGTATTGTTAATCTTGCAAGATGTCAACGCTATTATGAAGTTTGTGACACAAATGTGTACCCAGTAGATTACTCTAATCAGTCTTTACAGAATTTTTACTGGACAGTAAAAAAACGTGTTCAACCAACTCTTACTGCTTCTGGAAACGGCGCTGGCGCAGCGCTTTACCCTATTAATACCAACGGTGGGTATATTTACCATTCAGGCAAAAATTACAGTTCGGTTTCCGGCATTGCAGGCGCAGCGGAGATATAAAAATGCAAAAGATTGAAATTAAAAACGCAAAATACCAAAAGGCTCCATTGGATAATCCAGATAAAAAGAATACTCATATTGTTGCCGAAATAGACGGCGTTCAATGGACGATACCAATGAACACAAGCAATTCAGATTATGCAGAAATTTTAAGACAAGTGGATGCGGGCGACTTAACAATTGAAGATGCAGACTAAATAGTAATGGAAATTAAAGGTAGAAACTAAATGGCATATATAGGAGCAGCACCAACCTACGGTGTGTTTGACAGACAAGTATTGGCGGGTGATGGTACAACCACACAGTTCAATCTTGATCACATGGCAGTGCCAACTTCTTTGTTGGTTGTACTGGATGGTGTCGTTCAAGAACCAGAATATTCATACTCAACGAATCTTGTCTCTGGACAACCAAAGATTACTTTTTCAGAAGCACCAGATAACGGTGGTAGAGTATCTATCGTCTATCTTGGTAATGAGATTCTTACTGCAACGTCCGCTACTTCATCGACACACATAGATGAGTTTAACGGAAATGGTTCTGCAACTGCATTTACTTTGACAAGAACCCCTGCTGCAAATAACGCTCACAACTATGTTGTATTCATTGATAACGTATTTCAAAGATACGGTTCTTCATATGCATACACTGTTAGTGGTGCAACAATTACATTTACTTCTGCTCCACCATCTGGAACAAATAACATTCAAGTAATCCAATTGAATGGTGTGAACACACTAAATACTGTTGCGAATGGATCAATCAGTAAAGTAAAACTAGACTTTGATCCAGAGGATGACGCAACCGCACTGGCGATTGCTTTAGGATAATATAGGGAAACAAAATGGCGAACACATTCAAAAATGCAGCACTGGCAAACGTAAATCATGCTGCCTATGCAACTTTGTACACCGCTCCATCTTCAACACAAGTTGTTGTTCTTGGAATGGCGATTGCGAACAAAACAGGTAACGCAGTCACAGTCAAAGTACAATTCACAGATTCATCAGCAAGTACTACACACCAATTATTGGAAGATGTTAGTATTCCAGGCAACACGACACTGGAATTTTTTGCTGGACAAAAATATATTTTGGAGGCATCAGATATCCTCAAGGTACAAGCGGGAACTGCTTCTTCACTTGACGTAGTTCTTGGAATTATGGAAAAGACATAGGGGTAACTTAGTATGCCATTCTTAGGTAATCAACCACAACAGGGTTTTGCAAATTCGGTAGTAAAGGATAACTTTACACCTAATGGTTCAACTACGGCGTTTACTCTTAGTAAGTCTGCTGCTAGTGCAAACGACATTGAAGTTTATGTAGGTAATGTTCGCCAAGAACCTACAGATGCTTATAGTGTCAGTGGAACAACTCTTACTATGTCAGAAGCGGTTGCAACTGGATTGAACTTCTATGTGTTGCACGTTCAAGGTACAGTACAGAGTTCTATTGCACCTCAGTCAAATTCTGTTGGTACAGGTATAATTCAAAATAATGCTGTTACTGGTGCAAAGATTGCTTCAACAATTTCAACTAACCATACATTTAGTGGTTCACTTACAGTTCCAGCGGCAACTTCTGCATATCAACACATCAAAACTATAGAAGGTTCAAATGTTTCATCCGTTGATTTTCTACATGGAAGTAATGGTGTAACATTTGATAACACCTTTGATATGTATGAGTTTGTTGTTCACTATGCATATAACGCTGCTACTGGTCGTGATTTTAGAGTTTTACCTTCACAAGATGGTAGTTCATTCTCTGTATCAAATACAGAGTGTATACGTTATAGGAGTATTTTTGAATCTGGTAGTGCTGGTAGTGGAGCTGCAAATGCAACTAACTTAGGTGTTTGGAGAAGTTATCTTAATATAGGTGGGGCGGTAGATGACCCAATCACTGCAAGAATACAAGTTGCACATCCATACGATTCTGATAAAAGAACAATTTTTTTGACTGACGCTGGTGGTCGTGACCCATCTAATTATTACAGAGAAATTGCGTCTGGTAATCCAACATCTGCTGGAAGAACCTATGGAGCACAATTTAAAGCAGAAACTGGTAACTGTTATGCAAAAGTTAGTCTTTATGGACTAAAGACTGCATAGGGATAGGATGAGAATATGACATACACATGGAAAGATGTTGGGGATACACCAGATAAAAAACTCAGTCAATCTGAGAAAGAGGTTATTGCAACTGAATGGAACAGATATGAAAAAGAAGATAAACCTTCATTAGATTTACAATCTCTTCGTGAGATTCGTGATATGAGACTTGCAGAATGTGATTGGACACAGAATAGAGATATTACTTTGTCAAACGATGATGCATGGAAAACATATAGACAGTCACTTCGTGATATTACAAAAGATTATAAGTCACTTGAAGATGTTAAGTGGCCGGAGAAACCATAATGCCATTAAGTAAAATACAAACAGTAGATAATCAAGTTGTTCCAGCATCTGTCAATTTAGGTCGTAGGAATAAACTTATCAACGGCGACTTTCAAGTTTTTCAAAAAGGTTCTGGTGGTGCAACAGCAGGAAATAATGCTTATGGAAAAACAGATAGATTCAAATATTTTGTAAGTGGAGTAACAACCACTCAAGACCAACAATCATTCACTCATGGACAAACTGATGTTCCTGGCGAACCAACATATTTTATGAGAAATATTTTAGCATCTAATAGTGGTAATGGTGATTACTCCATCCTTGCACAACATATAGAAGATGTTAAGACTTGTGCTGGTCAAGAAGTTACTCTTTCATTTTATGCAAAAAGTTCAGTAAATGGTAATAAAGTTGCAATAGAATTTAATCAAGAGTTTGGTACTAGTGGTAGCAGTAGGGCAACTAGTACTCAAACTGGTGATGCTGGACAACTAGTTACTCTTACAACATCTTGGGCAAGATACACAGTTACAACTACGATTGATTCAATTGCTGGTAAAACACTCGGCCCTAGTCATACAAGTTTTCTAGAATTATATATGTGGATGAGTGCTGGTTCTACTTATAGTGCTCGTAGTAGTAGTTTAGGAAATCAAAGTGGTAATTTTGATTTTGCAGATATTCAATTAGAAATTGGCGATACTGCAACACCATTTGAAAGACGCCCATTTCACGAACAAGAACATGATTGTCACCGTTATTATTATAAAAAACCAGCACAAGGTACACTAGAAGATGACCTTTATGTTATATCAGATTATAATAACTCAACAAGCAACTTTTGGTTGTCATATCCTTATCCTAGAAAAATGAGAGTAAGACCAACTTATGGTAATGGAAGTGGTTGGGTAGACCAATCACCACTAGTCACAAATGAGGGTGAACGTCATGTTGCATTTCAGTTTAATCAAGGTGGTGCATACTTGGATAAAAGCACCACATTTGATTTAGATGCAAATAATTAGGAGTCGTTATGAACATACAATCAGTAAAGTATAAACCAAATCATCCGATTACAGATGAACCGTCAAAGGGTGTTATTGCAGTTATTCGCAATCCAGTGTCAGATAAGGATGAAGAATTTTCTATCCCAGCCGATGAGGGTAATTTACATTATCAAGCAGTTATGGAATGGGTTGAAAAAGGAAACAAGATTGCAGATGCAGACTAAATATGAAAAAGGGAAATAGATAATGCCATTCATAGGACAACAACCTCTTCACGGTGCATATTCAAAGTTAGATGCTATTACAGCATCTGCAACTGCAACATATAACTTGTTGTTGGATAGTGTTGCTTATTCGCCTGAATCTGCAAATCATCTTTTGGTTTCACTCAATGGTGTTATTCAAGCTCCAGTAGATTCTTTTACAGTCAATGGTTCACAAATCATATTTGATTCTGCTCTTACAAGTTCAGACAGTATTGACTTCATTCTTGCGTTGGGTAATGTTCTTGATATTGGAACACCAAGTGATAACACAGTCTCTACTGCAAAAATAGTTAACAATGCTGTTACTGCAACAAAACTTGCAGACGCAAACTTTGCTGGTAATACAAACACTGATACCACAAACACTGGTAACGTCACACTTGATTTCGCAACATATCAAAATCATGTCCTTACCCTCACAGGTAATGTTACACTTGTCAACCCATCAACTGAAGCAGTGGGTCAAACAGGTATTCTTGTTTTCATTCAAGACGGCACAGGTAGTAGAACAGTTTCTTTGGGAACTGATTATGAAACTGCTGGTGCTGCTGGTATTACATTATCAACTGCGGCATCAACGACTGACATAGTACCTTACATCGTTGCCGCCTCTGGAAGAATTCTACTTGGCGCTCCCCAACTTGCTTTTGCATAGGAGTTAATACAATATGTCACTTCTCAATGGTTCACCAACATGGATGTACAATGCTGGTGGCAATTTTTATCCTTATCTACTAAATCAATCTTTGCGATTCAATTCAGCAGATAGTGCATATTTGAGTCGTACACCTTCGTCTGCTAGCAATCGCAAAACATTTACTTTAAGTTGTTGGGTAAAACGTGCTAAATTGGGCGAACAGACTATTCTTGATGCTTACAGTAACGATCAAAATAGAACAAGGTTGATGATAGATGCTGGTAATAGGTTTCAAGTTTTTACTAGATTAAGCAATAATGATCACAATCTTATATGTAACGCTAGAAGCAGAGATACTTCATCATGGTATCATGTTGTTTATTCCATAGACACAACACAATCTACAGCCTCGAATCGTGTAAAAATTTACATTAATGGCGCATTACAAACATTTACTGGATCTAATTTTCCCGATCAAAATGAAGATATGTTTATTAACAGCAATGTTGGTCACAGTATTGGTTGTGCTAATGATGGTGGTGGAAGGGAAACATTCTTTGATGGATATTTATCCGAAATGCACCTTGTCGATGGCAGCGCTTTAACTGCAAGTAGCTTTGGCGAAACGAAAGAGGGTATATGGATTCCAACAGAATATACTGGTTCACATGGCACAAATGGTTTCTATCTGCCGTTTGATGATAGCAGCGCAATTGGTGATGATGAAAGCGCAAACACCAATGACTTCTCTACAAACAATATATCTGCAACAGATGCCGTAGAAGACCGACCAACTAATAATTTTGCTACGATGAATTCTACTCACCCATCAGCAACATTTTTCACAATGAGTGAAGGCAACTTAAAAGTAACCAAAGTTGGAACTGGTACTGCTGGTCTTTATGGACAAACAATGATGCCTCTCACTGGTAAATGGTACTTTGAGGTTTGCATAACAGGTCGTGGTACAAGCGATAGAACTAGAGTAGGCGTTGCAAACTATCACAGTGTTACAGGTCAAAGCTCAATACAAAGTAGTTATAGTGGAGTTGAAATAGCTACGTCTACTTTGAATAGAGTATTAATTACGGCGGGTGGTAGTGTAACTGAAGTTGATGGTTTTTTCACTGCCTTGTCTGATAATGATATTGTTAGGTTCGCTGTCGATATGGACAATGGTCGTTTATATGTCGGTGTGAATGGTAACTGGTGGAATTGGCAGACATCACAAACAGGCGGAGACCCAACATCTGGTAGCGGGTATATAACAAATAGCACCACTATTTTTGATGGAAGTCCAATGACTGCTTATAGTGGATATGCAGCAGGTGCCACTACATCATCAGGACAACATTTTAACTTTGGACAAGACAGTAGTTTTTCTGGACTGTTAACAGCACAAAACAATGCAGATGAAAACGATATAGGTGATTTCTATTATACGCCGCCGACAGGCTATCTTGCTATTTGTTCATCTAACCTTGTCGATCCTGTCATTGACCCAAATGATGGGGAAAACCCAACAGATTATTTTAATACGATTTTGTATAGTGCAACGGCTAATGCCGCAGGCTCAGTCACAGGATATGGTTTCGCTCCCAATTTTGTATGGACTAAAGCAAGGAACGCAACACAAAGTCACCAATTATTTGACACTCTTCGTGGTGATGGTGTGCGTCTTATTACAAACTCCGGCGGTGCAGAATCAGCGTTAGGTGCAACTTATGTGTCGCTTGAAAACGATGGTTTTGATTATGGATCAACAACATTTTCGTCAAATACCTATGTCGGTTGGGGATGGAAAGCTGGCGGTTCTCCATCTAGTAATAGTAATGGTAGTATTACATCCTCAGTTAGTGCAAATACTGATGCTGGATTCAGTATAGTATCTTACACAGGCAACGGTGGTTCTAGTGCTACGATTGGGCATGGACTTACTTCGGCACCAGATTTAATTTTGTTGAAAAACAGAACTGCTGGAGAAGGTTGGGTTAGTTTTTGGGATACTGATGAGATGGGCCCAACTAAGTATCTAAACTTAAATGGTACTGGTACTGCAGCAACATCTAGTGGAGAATGGAATAATACTGCACCCACAAATACAGTATTCACAATCGGAAACCAAGGGCGAGTAAATACTAATACCCATAATTATATTGCTTATTGTTTTCATAATGTTGAGGGATATTGTAAAATTGGATCTTGGGAGGGCGATGGAGGCACTGACGGGCCTATAGTATATTGTGGTTTCCGTCCTGCTTTTGTTTTTATGAAAAATATAGATGACACAGAAAACTGGTTAATCTATGATAATAAACGTGATCCTTTTAATGTTACGGATGAAGCGCTATTACCTAACTCTAACAGTGCATCTGGTGGGTCGGCAAACGCAATGGACTTCCTCTCCAATGGTTTCAAACTTAGAAGCTCTGCTGGTTCATTAAATGGAAATGCTAAAACATTTGTATTTCTTGCAATAGCAGATCAACCACAGAAATATGCCAATGCCAAGTAGTGTAAGTCTTATAAATAAAAGAAAGTATCGGAGAAGGTAATGCCTTGGAAACATGACGGAAAAGTAATAATTGAGGGTAGAAGTTGGACATCTTCTGAAGGTATTTCACATCCTAAGAACTGGAGCAGTGCATGGTCTGATGATGATAAAAAATCTTTTGGACTAACTTGGGAAGAACCTACAGTAGAAAAATTATATAATAGAATGTTCTATTGGGATGCTGATACTGCAAGAAGTCTTACGGATGTTAATGAAGTTGACTCAGATGATAAACCCATTTTGGACAGTGATGGTAATCAAGTCGTAACACTTGGTCTTAAAACAATTTGGACTCAAAACACAAAGAATACAGCAAACTCTAAACTTGCTGAAACAGATTGGTACGTTGTAAGAAAGGCAGAAACGGATGAAGCGATTCCTAGTAAGGTTGCTACATATAGAACTGCCGTAAGGACTGCCTCTGCTTCAATAGAAAAGTCAATCACGGATGCAAAAGATTTAGATGCATTTATCTCCTTATGGGATGTACCTGTTGACAAAGATGATAAACCAACTGGTAATGCTCCCATTGACAATTGGCCGGAGGATCTATAATGGCACTGATTAAAATAAATACAAGAAGTATACCAGATAGTGCTGTAACTCCAGCAAAGGTATCTCAGAATTTAGGTCGTAGGAATATTATCATCAATGGTGCTATGCAAGTAGCACAAAGAAATACATCAGCAACTGGACTTGGTAATGGTGGTGATTATTTTACTTTAGACCGTCATAGATTCTCTAGTGGAAATACTGCTGGAAGATTAACACAGTCACAAGCATCTATTACAGACTTGCCTGGATTTGCAAATGCTATGAAACTGGATTGCACAACTGCTGATACATCTATTGCAGCAAATGAAGATTGTTCTCTTCAATATCGTATTGAAGGTCAAGATTTACAACAACTCAAAAAGGGAACATCTAGTGCAGAAAAAGTAACAGTCTCATTCTACATGAAAACAAACAAAGCATTTACTTTTATGTGCGAGTTAGATGACACAGACAATAACCGATTTAATGGACAACAGTTTACAACAAGTACCAGTTGGACAAGACATATCCTTACATTTGTTGGTGATACAACTGGAACGCTAGATGATGATACTGCTAGAAGTATGATGCTTAATTTCTGGATTCACGCTGGTTCTAATTTTACAGGTGGTACATATACAGCAAACACTTGGCAATCTAGGGCTGCAACAGATACGAACAGAGCTGTAGGTATTGGTTCGTTCTACGATAACACCGCTAATGAATTGCATCTAACTGGTTTGCAAATGGAAGTTGGCGATACTGCCACAGATTTTGAACACCGTACATTTGAAGAAGAACTTCATGCTTGTAAACGATATTATCAAAAAAGTTTTATATATGCTACAGCACCAGTCAACGCTGGTAACACTACAAGTAATGTTTATGACGGAAATATAACTGGATATTGTGGTTCTAACAATAGTGGAGTTTATACTGGTGGACAACCTTTTAGTCCAGAGATGCGGGCAAATCCTACTATGACTACATATGGAAACAGTAATGGACATTGGGGGCAGTTGATACCAACAAATACAGGCACAGTAAGTTATTCTGCTGGTGCCGGATATATAGCGAATGTTCGTACAAACGGTTTTAGTGTTGGTCAAAACATTAGTGGTAATGTATTGATGATTGGTTTTGGGCAGTGGACTGCCAGTGCAGAATTATAGGAGTTATTATGGAAATTACAAATGCAAAATATCAATTAAATTTTAATGGTGAAGTTTTCGCTGTTAATTGTACATTGAATGGACGACCCTCTACTGTTGTTCCAATGGATGAAGGTAATAGTGATTGGATAGTTATCAAAGCAAAAATAGATGATAAATCTTTAACGGTTGCAGATGCTGACCCTCTGGTAACAGAAGAAGAATAAATAAAAGAAACAGGAAAAGATAGATGCCAATTTCAAGAATCAAAACCGATGGTATTCAAGACGATGCTATTACCTCAGCAAAGATTGTCGCCGGCTCCGTTGCTGCAACTGATATAGCAGACGGTGCTATTACAACTGCAAAGATTGCTACTGATGCAGTAACCTCTGCAAAAATTGTTGATGGAGCGGTGGTTGTCGCTGATGTTGCAGACGGTTCTATTACAACTGTAAAACTTGCTGCTGATGCAGTGACAGCTGCAAAACTTGCCGATGATTCTGTTGTAACTGCAAACATTGTCGATGGTAATGTAACTGCTGTTAAGACAACTGGTGTTGGTAAGGGTAAGAATTTAATCATTAACGGCGCCATGCAAGTGGCACAGAGAACCACATCTGCTACAGCAGTAAGTGGGGCTGGTGTCTACAACACTATTGATCGCCTTAAACTGTGGGAAGATACCGATGGTGCATTTACAACTGAACAATCTACTGAGGCACCAGTTGGATTTTCTAAATCTGTAAAACTTCAAGTTACAACTGCCGATACTTCTCTAGCTGCTGGTCAGTATGCTACTTTTGGACAAAGTATAGAGGCACAAAACTTACAACATCTTGCTTACGGCACTACTTCGGCAAAGACTATTACAGTATCATTTTATGTACGTTCTAATAAAACTGGAACATACTGTCTTGCAGTTGATAAGGAAGATAGCACTACATACAAATACGTCAAAGAATTTAGTATAACTTCTGCTGACACATGGGAACGTAAAACAATAACAATAGTGCCCGATAGTAATATTAAAGCGTCTGGCGGTGCTATTACTGACGACACGGGCAGAGGACTTAGAATTTTCTTTGGACTCGCTTGGGGTTCTACTTATACTGGTGCCACTAATGAAGTTTGGTCTAATAACGGAAATCATTATGCTACTAGTAATCAAGTAAACTGGTTGGATAGCACTAGTAACAATTTTTACTTTACTGGTTTCCAAGTTGAGGTTGGCGATAATGCTACAGATTTTGAACACCGCTCATTTGCAGAAGAACTGCGACTCTGTCAACGCTATTTTAGTAAAAGTGCTGCTTACTCAATTGCGGCAGACCACAATCTTGATGGAGACACCGTTGTTGTACTAGTTGATATGGCAAATGGTTTAATGAGAAGTTCGAGAATTTACTTCCCAGTAAAAATGAGAGCAACTCCTACTGTTACTCAACTCAAGGCTGGTACTGGTTTTGGTAGTGCCAATGGTCAGTGGGCTTGGTATCAATCAGGCACTTGGACATTTTACGCATTTAATTCTGGCAACGCTAATGAAGATGGTTTTTGTGCCCACGGTGGTGTGGGTGGTGCCGGAGATGGGCAATCTTACTGGACTCATGCAGCCTGGAAAGCAGAAGCGGAGTTATAAAAATGAAATTTACGGATGCAAAATATATTAAAGACGTTCTTTATGATAAAGTTGATACAATTAGTGTAACATTTGAAAATGAAGTAATTCATGTTCCTGTGGATGAAAATAATATACACTATGCTGAAATTCTAAAACAAGTTGCAGACGGCGACTTGACAATTGAAGATGCAGACGCAGACTAATTTTCAAAATATCTAACACACAATCCTTATAAATAGAACAAAGGAGACTGTGTTCGATGGCAACTATTTCTAACTTATTCGTAGACCAAGATGCTGACTTCACCACAACGGTGACAGTCAATGATTCTGCTGGTTCTGCACTTGACTTGACAAACTATACTGCACTTGGAATGATTCGTAAAACGTATCAATCCTCAACTGCAACTACGTTTACTTCTTCTTTCGTATCTCCACGAACTACAGGTCAAATAACAATTTCACTAACAGACACACAAACCGCCGCTCTTGAATCTGGACGTTACGTTTATGACTTAGTTATAACCGATGCATCTGGTAATAAGACAAGAGTGGTAGAAGGTAACGTGACTGTAAACCCGAGCGTATCAAGGTAGAATTATGGCAATCACAGCAAAAGTTAATACAACAAGAAGTGTAGTGGGTTCGGTATCGCAAGGTAATCAACCTCAAGTAACTCGTGTAACAGTGCCAGGCCCCAAAGGGGATACTGGACTTGCTGGTTCTGCCCAGAACCAGATATCAGCAGCATCTGATGTAGATATTACATCATTTCCCTTACAGGATGGTTCTCTGTTACAATACAGACAATCAACTGGTAAGTGGACTGCAAGAAATGAACTTGATACAACTTCTGGAAACCTCGTGCTGAGTGGTGGAAGTTTTTAACTAATAGGAAGAAAGCAAAATGGCACTAACATTACAAATTAAAAGGTCTACTGGTAGTACCGCTCCATCGGCTCTTGCTGATGGTGAACTCGCCTATACCCACGGCAACGATGTATTATATATTGGTGATGGGTCTACAGTAGAAGTTATTGGAGGTAAATCCTTTAACGATAAAATTGATCACACTGCTGGTACACTAACTGCTAGTTCTGCTGTCCTTGTTGACAGTAACAAAGCAGTTGATGAACTGCTTGTTGGTAATCATGCAACAACAGGTGGACAGATTAAACTCAATGAGGGTACTAACAACGGTACACACTTTGTTGGACTGAAAGCACCTAACGCACTTGGGGGTAACGTAACATTTACACTGCCGACTGCTGATGGATCAAACGGACAGTTTCTAAAAACAAACGGTTCGGGTGCGTTGTCATTTGGTGCAATCACATCTACATTCACACTTGCTGCAGACGCTGGTAGTAACGACACATTTAGTACTGGTGGAACACTAACATTCTCTGGTTCTAATGGTGTTGCAACAACTGTATCTGACGATGAAGTAACTTTTGCTGGTACAGACGCAACTGCAAGTTCTAAGGGTGTTGCATCATTCTCAAACTCAGACTTCGCAGTATCATCTGGTGCAGTTACAATCAAGTCAGGTGGTGTTACATCAACTCAACTTGCT
>Ga0181417_1000556_pt1 | contig 12158 bp, 18 predicted proteins | sample 40SPOviralmetaG_FD_130142 | JGI IMG/M metagenome (GOLD analysis project Ga0181417, IMG submission 130142) | Marine viral communities from the oligotrophic San Pedro Time Series (SPOT) site, San Pedro Channel, CA, USA - 40 SPOT_SRF_2013-02-13 | ecosystem: Environmental > Aquatic > Marine > Strait...
CAACGATCCGTCGTCACGGAAGCGACCTCTTTCACGCCTTCGTGCATCTTGGCGTACGCCTCGAAGGAGGTCTTGGGGAGCGGTTCGCCGTTCAATCGCACCTTACAGTTGGAGGTGGTACATATGTTCGCATCCCAAACCCGTTTCTCGAAAATCTTATAGATCGCATCGGTCATAGCCGTCATAGAGCCGAAACGTTTCCAATCGGGTTTGAACGTGACCGAAACCGATGACGTGGCGGCTGCGTGTTTGGTGATTTTGGGTTTGCCGCACGCGGTCATGTTCTCGGTCCATCCCTGTTTGTATGTGTTTTTGGTTTCGCCGTCTTTGATCACCACGGCGAAACTCGACGAGTAGATGTTGGTGAGTTTCGCGCCGTATCCGTTGCGACCGCCGACGAGACGCTTTTGGGTATCGTCGTAGTTGGTACTCGTGAGAAGGTGGCCGAAAACAAGTTCGGGGTTCCAAACACCTTCTTTCTCGTGCATTTTGACGGAAATTCCACCGAGGGGGCCGTTATTTTCGATCGTCACGGTTCCAGCCTCTTTGTCGATGGATACGCCGATGGAGGTCACAGCCTTAGGGTGGAGCGAGTTTCGGTCGATGGCGTTGACCAGTATCTCATCGAAGATTTTCAAAAGGGCGGGGCTGTATTTCAAGGTTTTCTTCTTGAAACATGTTCCGTCTAAGACCCAATACGATTCGGTTGTCGAATCGACGGGGCCGACGTAACTGTCCGGCCTTTTGAGAACGTGCTCGATGTGCGTGAGCTTTTGGACACTCTCCATTTGTGGTTACTTTACTGACGCGTCATTTCTTTATACGCATCGACGAAGCCGGGGTCTTCCTCTTCTTCGAGGCCGGGGTCGGGGTCGGGGTCTTCCTCTTCTTCGAGGCCTGAACCACCGATCGTAACTTTTCGGCACGGTTCACCTTTTCCCGAAGGTTGTTTGCATTTTTCCGGATCTTGTTTCTCACTTGACCGCCTCGAACGACCTTTTGAATCGTCTTGGCTGCCTTGTGTTCCCTGGACAGGGGGAGTAAATATTTGTTGGCAAACTCGATTGGGTGTTTGTATAATTCTCCCGTCTCACTTTTCATTAAGATTTGGACTTTTTTGTTGAGTTGTGAAAATGAAAGCCTCATCGTACGCATCATTGCAGTAACGATAATCTTTTGACGGCTATGTGCAAGTCGTGCTTTGATGTCCCCTCTGTAAAACTCTCTAGATATAATTCCCATACCGGCTTTCGCGACTTTTTCTAAAGTTTCACTCTCCGTTTTTCTGATCCCCAATTTGAGCTGTATCAAAAAATCAGGAGAAAACGGACTCCAGATGTTACTATGTATTCTATGTATGTCCGTTTCTGCTGCTTGGTATTGATCCACAAAATCTTCCATTACATGTTTTACCAGTGTCCGCGTTTGTGCTTCAAATTCTTTGGGAACGTTCGTGGATATCCTCTTTTCCAAATCCGCTAATTCCTGCATGATATGTGTTCGCAGTATCTTTCCACGCTCCTCTGTCATCATCTCTCCATAACCATATTGGGTTCGCATTTTTGCCTGGTCGCTGAGCAGGGGGTACGGCGTCGGATATCCAATCGACGCTAAAAGCTTCTTACTGAAAGGCGGTTTACTTTTAAAGTTCGTCTTCGGGACTGTGGTCCTGTTGATAGTGTTGATAATCTTATTGAAGGATTCGCCGTTGTTAAGACGCTTAATGTAGTTTGCCTTTTGCGCGGCTGTAAGTTTCATTTTATTTTTCATGTACGTCCTGAGCCGCGCGCGTTCGGTCCCGAGCGGCAACTCAGAGTTCTTGAACATACGTTTCCACCCTTTCGTGATAGGTCTGCGAGTCACGGGCGATTTCATGGGTACTCCAGCCCTTTTCATTCTGTGAAAGGTTCGAACGTTATACGTCTGCCTGGGAACGCCGTTAGGCAATAAGTTGTTCACGAGGTACACGGCTTTTTTTGATTTTCGTCGAATCCTGGTATTGTATACCGGGTCTCTCATACTTTACGCACACATCTTTTTTGAGTACCCGATGACTGCGCAAGTGATCCGCTTCCCTGCGTGCCCCGTACTTAAACTATCGGCGTGGCCGCCTTTACCCAAATCGTCGGGGTCTTCGTGGACGACGAGTGCGCGGCCTATCACGTTCGCCTTCGATCCCCGTAACTTCACGAGCGGATCGACCATGCGAAACCTGGCGACGCCTCGGGCGTCAAATTTAATGTTTCCTAGGTCGCCGACGTGGCGCTCCTTAGATTTCGGCCCGCCGTGCTTTTTGCCGTAAGGATTGAAATGTGCACACGCGCTCGCGCACCCGTCGGTGAGGTCACCAGCCTCGTGGACGTGCATTCCGTGTACGCTGTTCTTGTATTTACTGGATTTGAGTGTTCCCTTAATCACCACCTTGCTCCCCTTTTCGAAAAACTCGACGACGCCCTTGACGTGGGGGTGATTAAGAAATGCTGTGGCTATGATGATGCCCATTATACTTTGTGCTGAGACTTTTGTTTTCATGGACTCCTCTTGCTCCTCTTCGAGGCGGTGGCCCTCGCATTCGCGGCGTTGGCTCTGAGTGTCCTACGCTTGGATGGACTATTGTTGTTCTTCGAGGGGCTCTTCTTCCTCTTTTTCGTGATCACGTCTCTGAACTTTTTAGCCTGGTTGAACTTCGCCCTCGCTATTTGGGCTGCTCGATTTGCAGCCGCTAGGGTCTTTTCAGCCGCGTTCGCGATCTTGATTTGGGTGGTGCGGTACTTACCCCCCTTATACCGGGATTGGATCTTTAAGGCTGCCTTATTGTACCTGCGGTTCACGTTCATGTTTAGCGTGACGAAACGCAAATCGTGTTGCGTCACGAACTTGTTCCGGATTGTCGGATGCCTGAAAAGAGGTACATTGTTATTCTTACTACTTATAAGGTAGAAAGCTTCGGCCGGGGTCATCTTCGTGAGTCTTTGAAAACTGGTTTGTGACACGTATTCGTGATACTTCGGGTCTACGCCGTACCCGATAACCTTTTCACCGTTTTTAAAATTGTTCAGAGTGAGATAATCAGGGTTGACAATTGCCGGTACGATCGTTCTTTTATACGGGAGCTTTAACGTCCTCTTGTTTTTTTTGTAGTAAATCGGCCATAGAAAAAAGCGAATCGTCATCCATAAACTGTCTTCAGACGAATAGCTGTCATATTTGTTTGTAATCAATACTTGATTAGACGGTCTATTCAAAGGGTTTTTGTGTGTTATAAACGCCTTTGTTTTCGTAAAATAACCCAATCGAGGATAGTCAAGATTAGTTCCGATAAAAAATAAATTAAGTTCCGATACCGTTATGCCGAGTGCCCTTATAATCTTTTTCATCAAGAGCTGATCCCGATAATAGATAAGAATGTCAGGGCTGTTCTCTATCAAATGTTTCAAATCCCTATACTCCTGGATTCTGCCAAAATTTGATTCGTCGTTACCGTTTCCCGATTTAACCCCTACTCGTTCCCATGCTTTCCACGTTCTTAGCACGAGCCGCATGACCTCTTTCTCAATATCTTTTTCTGTAGGTATTACCGTCCGGAGTTTCTCGATGAAGTCCTCGGAAAAAAATCTGGACACAAAAAGCGGAGAAAGTGTTTTTTTGAAATCTAGCTTTAGGGGATATCTAGAAAAGCTTTTGAGCAACCTGAGGGTTTGGGACCTTAACGGCATGCCAGTATATTTCCCGGATCTTTTCATCGAGATTCGGACTGCGCGTCGCATGTGCTCTGGAATGTCATTATACCTGTTGCTCATATTAGTATACCCTGAGAAAAATTATGTGGTCCCGAGCGGTGAAGCTTCTCTCGTCGAAGACCCAAGTCCCGCCGCGAAACCTCCACTTTACCCTGAATGCACTCACGCCCTTCACGTCGACGTAACACGGTGGATCGTGCTCCCCCGCGAAGATCTTACCGCGTTGAATCGGGGAAGACCCGTCGTATACCTCGTACTCGACCCTCCACGGACTCTCGTTGAAGAGATACGCCCTCGTCCTCGGGTACACCTGGAACGGCGCGCGTCTCGTCACCAGGGGCATTATTTAAATCTACACACAAATTAAAAGGATGTACTTTTACCTGTTTACCTTCATCTTTATCCTGATCGTGATCGTTCAGAACAAGTCGAGGGGTATGGCCCACGCGGTGGATAAGTTGGTCCGGCAAGCTGCCAGGTACGCGACGGCGGCGCAACAGGATAAGTCGCCGGTGATCGCCGTCCTACACGCCAACTACGCCGCGGCCTACCTCTACGCGCTCAAAGATATCGCGAGCGAATCACAGATCCATAACGCCACGGGCATACATGTTCGAAAGTTCACGGAGCACATCGTCAACGTCCAAGATATGGTCACAAAGAAAACCACCGAGACGTGTCCCGAGTTCGTCGGCCAGGTGGACGTCTACCTCGCGGAGATCGGCGGCGAGGCGTGAGAAAAGGAAACCTAAGCAGGGGAAAACCGGGACTTCGTCACGCGTGAATGAAGGTGGTGCGCGACGAAGTGTGGGAGAAATGCCTCGAAGGCGCGACTGCGATGTATCGTTTACTCGTACCTAACGATACGTGTTATAAATTGGCGGACGCCACGTGGAAATGTAAAGCGGCGTACAAGGTGTTCCAAGACAAAAAAGATGCGAGGCGTGTCATCTTACTCGACAAGACCCCGGAAGCACATCGCGCCGTGCATAAATTGTGTGCCTCGACCACCATGTCGGGTAAGCCGTGCTCGTTCAGGGCTGTCTGCGGTCATTACTGCAAAAAGCATCAGGTCAAAATAAAATCCGCGGGTACTATAACATGTTAGACCAAGACAATCTTAGGCCCGTAATAATATCTATGGCTCTTTACATCACGATCGCGACCCTTGTCCCGATCCTTTTCAAGAAACCCGTGGGGGTGAAGGTCGTCGACGATATCACCCTCTCCGTGATACGCCAGAAAGAGATGTTGATGTCAGGCACGATCCTCGTCGGCCTCATCACCCTCGGCACCAATTACATTCAGGACGAAATGATGTAATCAGAACTTGTTTGAGAAATTGGTCGCAGTCTCCTGAAACTTTTCGTATGGCATATGTTCGTGGAAGTCGCCTCCTTCTTCGAACGGATTCCCTTGTTTGTTGGTATAATGATGAGCTCTAGGGTCATGCATCGCGAAAAAGTCTATGTTGTTCTTCCCTATGCTTACCGCAGTGTCGTACAGCAGTCTCTGCCTCGCCGCGTCGGTCATCATTGACTTCATCTTCGTCTTGAGTGTTTCATAGATGGACTCGATGTTTTTCAGGTCGGGGATGTACCTGTCGCACTGGCCCGTCTTGTCGCTGGAATACAGGTTCTTATCGGAGATGTGCATCCGCGCTTCGCTCCAGTTAGTACCAACCTCCTGTCCGTCACAGGTAATTTTCCCGTCGCCCGAAGTTCCTTCTTGCTCGCACTTGAACCCCTTAGCACAGGCGAGAACCTGCTTCTCCTTCAGAACCTTCACGATTTCTCCACCAATTTCCTTGACCGTATCGGTGATCACCTTCGCATCGCTCTCGTCCTTGATGATTTTTTGAAGAGCTTCGTTGATGAGAGGCTGCTTGAAAAAGGCGATGGATATGTCGAGGAGTTGTTCGAGAACCGTTCCACCCACGGACAAACCGGGGTTTCCCTGGACAGTGTAGGTTTCGGTGCCGGGGGTTGATTCAATATCTTTCAGTTTTTCCTTTAATTTTTCCAGGTCGTCGACCGTATCACTTTTCGGCTTGATAACGACAGGTTCTTCCCCCCCTGATGAAGAAGAAGCGGACATCGCAGACTTCACACTCGATGCCAGGCTCGAGAGAATTACGACTGCACCGACAACGTTGAAGAAAGACATTTACAATCACGTGAGAAATTATTTTTGAACACACGTGAGACGTTCTCCGCCCCTACGAGTTGTTTCGTGTGCGCGTGGTCCATGTACCGTAGCCGCTTCGCGTACGCCTCCCTCATGTACTCTAAAAGCTGATCGAAGTTCGGTTTACCCCATTCCATACCCTTTTGGAAGAGGAAATCGTCTTGCTCCAGCTTTTCGAGTTCACAGTCTACCGTATAAGGCGTCTTAATATATTCGGTCGCGCCCCCGTACGACGCTATGATGACCGGTTTGTCTCGGATCGCAGCCTCGACCGCACCCATACCTACACCCTCCGAATGCGAAAAACTCACGTAACAATCCGACGTATCGTGGATCTCGTTTAGTTTCTCTTCAGGGAGGAGCCCGTTGATGACTGTGACCCTCGGGATCTGGATATCCACGTCGGTCCTACACGTCGCCTTGACAACCAGGCGCGTGTTAGGTTCGTTCAAACGTACGAACGCCCGTATGATTTCCCGAAAGTTTTTTCGAGGGTCCATGATGTTCCCGATATGGTAGAAGACGTAGGGTTTCTCGGGCGGCGGGGGAACGTGTGCGTGTATGACGTAAAATTCGGTGTTGGGGAACTGATTGGAGAGCACGCGTTTACAGAACTCGCTAGGAACAGCGATCCTCTCAAACTCTTTACACAGGAGACCGTAATCTTCGTGCACGGTTTCAGTCTCACACACGGTCATGCAGGCGAGGTTCTTGACGCGGGTCCTCATGTACTCCAGGTGTTCAATGTGCCAGGACACGGGGAGTATGAACACGAGACCGTGGTCTGACGGGGGAAGCTTTTCGCCGATCAGGTAATACCTCTTCCCGAACAGTTTCGCGTATTTGTTCGCGTGTTGCCCTATCCCGGTGTTGAGCGGGGGACCGACGATGAGCATTGACTTAAAAACAAATCTTGTTTTTAATATATACACGATGACGACCCTGCGCGAAGAAATTATCCAGGAAGCCGCCAACCCACGCGTCGATAAGAAGCGCCTTTTCGATCTTCTCGTCAAGATTGTTGACCACACCCCCACCGCCGGCGGTGGCGGTGTCGGTCCCCGAGGTGAGAAGGGTGACCAAGGCGAAAAGGGGGCGAAGGGTGACCGAGGCCCTGTCGGTCCCGCCGCCGCCGCCAAGTCTACCACCGCCAATACTCCCGCTAAGAAGACCACTACGAAGAAGAAGGTGGAGACTTCCGCTTAAGGAATAGGGATGTGTCATGAATAAGATGTTGACGATCACGTGTACTCAAATTCATCACTCACCCAGTGGCAACGGGGGCGCTAAGAAGCGATGCCACAAACAAAAATACAAGGCTGTTGAGACTGTCAGAATTGAACAAGTTCGTGCACAGATCACTGAGTACAAGCGCGCACAGAAAAAGATACAGATGCTCACCGCGTGGAGCCTCAGATCGACGCAATCGTCGCTGACTAATTTACAAGAGATACTCGAGACGCTCGAGGATCTGTACGGCGACGAAGCTCAAGAAATACTCGAGACGCTCGAGGACCTGTACGAAGTTTAAACACTCGGCTTTCGGTTCACAGTCCATAGGAACGTACCCAACAACGCGATAAGGAGCGCAACAAGCAAACCGAACGAATACTTTTTCGGTTTGGAATCCTCTTCTTTCTTATCGGGGAGTTTAGCCACCTGTGAGTTGAGCGTATCAATCTTCTTGAGTAACTTCTCGAGCGCCTGAAGGATTTGGAGTTCCCTGTCCTTCGGTTTCTCCTTCACGTTGACGGTAGTTATTTCTAAAATCATGTACCACTTCGCGTTGCTTTTGAGAAGCGAGTAATCACCGTCATCTTGGGACTCGTAGATTTTGAAGTTTAGTTTTTTAATCGATATTGGGTTAAAATAATTCGTCTTCCTATTGAAACTCTTCCACTGCTTATCACGTAGGACTAGGCCACCACTCCCCGTGAAGTGGCGCTCGAGAGGTACCCTGCTGAAAACCTGACCGTGGCGCTCGTCTAGGAGCTGCGCCGCCTTAGGGACCTCAGGGCACACGATATCCACGTACTTAGCGACGTCGGTGTTTAAGGCATCGTTCTCACCGATTTGTGTAATATAAAAATCGACCATTTTGATTCCTAGGACGCGGGACATGTCCTCAACGTGTGTGTTCGACTCCAGGGCCAGGTCCAGGGCGAATTCGTTATTTGTCCCGTTGACGAAACCTGATTCGAGGATGATGTATTGAGTTTTCTTGGGTATATCGTCGAGGGAAACGGACATTCTACTGTAATGCGATAAAAAAAGTCTACGCTAATAACAACGATGGAACTCAAGTACAGATTACTCATCGGGATAGTCGTCCTAATAGTGATATCCGGTATCATGTCGTCCTTCTCAGGTGGGGGTGATGAGGAGCAGAAAAAACTGGACGCCGACCGCGGAAACGATTCCGGATCCGCCGCGGCGTCGTCCTCCTCGTCGGCGACTTCTTCACAGGAGCAGGAACAGGAGCAGGAAGCGACCAACGAGAATGTCAAGCGCGTGACTGCGGAGGCTAAGTTTAAAACTGCGGTCGTCGACCCTACAAATGACCCCAAAATTCTGGAAGTATCTTCCAAGTTGTTAATGAGTAAATTTGACACGGACGGTGACGGTAAAATTTCGGCAGGCGAGATCCCGGACGGTGATTTGAAGACCGAAATGATGGGGTATGACCTCGACGGCGATGACATTTTAACCATGGATGAATTCCAGGAATACGTTAAAAATAGATAAGATGTCACTTGACTGTCGTTTGTAATTTAAAATTTTCGTCGAAACCGTCCAACGTGAGCTTCCCCTCACCCACGAGACGCTTAATCGTATTACCGACCTCGATGTTGTCGGCATACGCCCGAGCGTGTTTTGGGTCGACACCGAGATCCGGCATGAGCATGTTAAAAGCCATCATCTTTTTCGGGACCGACAATTCCCGGTCCTGGAGGACGCGCAGTATATCCTTGGGAATTTTAGAAATGTCCATCGCTACTTCTTAGGACGGCTTATTTCTTTAACTTTTTACTGTCGCTTCCTCTTCTTACCAGCAGCCATCTTCTTCCTGATTAGCATCCCCCGGACAGTTTTTTGGATCGTCGTCGCCGCTTTTCTTCTAGCCATCTTCCTGGCCCGATACCATTGTCCATATCGTTCTAAATTACCCTTACCAGCAGCCATAGCCATCTGCCTGGACATGGACGGTGCGTCCTTCTTTATTTCGCGGCAGAGTTCCTTCTTGGACTTGAGGACCTTCTTGTAGAGCTGAGCCTCGGTGAGGAATTTGCGCGCGGCTTCCACCACGTTACCCTTCTTCTGGTGTTTGCACTTTTTCTTGCCGATCCTGAGAGATCCGGTCTTGCTGTCGATGAAAACGGTCATTTTTATTTTTAGCGGAGAAAATTTTTGGAAACCTAAGTGAAGGTCGAAACTGGGATTTTGACAAGAAAAAATGGGCTTACCACCGTACACGGTCGGGAGGATCACCGTCAAGGCTTTCATCGAGGACAAGTTCAAGTACGCGGCGCATCAAATCCTCCGCAATGATACCGTATACGATCATCGGGAAGCTGAACAGGTGATCAACTCCCTGTTCGAGAACAGGGATATCGGGACCGTGACGACGAGTACAAAAGGTCGGTACAACTACGCACTGATCAACGGCGGTCAACGAGTCCGCGCGATCAAGAGGTTCATGGCCGACGAGTTCAAAATCATCGCACCGACGACGAAAGATTTGCGCAAGTACAGCGAACTGTGCCAAGAAGACCGAGAGGTTTTCGACGGGAAGAAGCTGATCCTGCACAATTACAACGGCCTGACTGACAAGCAGGAAGCCGAACTCTACATTCATCTCAATACATCGAAGCCCCTGTCCCACGGTGAATTTATCCGAGGCGCGATAAACGTGGCGCCGATGTGCAAATTGGCCTGTGAACTCTCGGACAAGTACAGTGATGACCTGAAATCCCTCAGCCACGTTTTCGGTCCGAGAGCGGATGTACGCCAGACGTCGAACAGCTGGACCCTCATCGCCCTGTTGAACTTTCACCACGGACAGATTCTTTACGGAAGGAAGTTGCCCTATAAGAAAAACAAGGAGCTCTGCGAGTCCTTGTGCGACAAGCCCATCGACGCCAGGACACTCACCGAGCAATTTGACACGCTCATGCAAATCATAAGCATGAAGAAGACGAACCTGAAGTACCCCAGCTACGTGCTCGCGACCGTGCAGGCGATCATGTTATCCAACGAGATAGGTTTGGGGTTTAAGGAGCAGGTGAACGATTTCCTGTACGATATGCTTGTCGGCACGACCTCTTGCGGCGACCTGCGCGACAAGTGGGACATCCTAGCCAATACGCCGGGACTTGATGCGAACCTACCCGCCTCCTGCTCCACGAGGGCGGACATCTTCAACGAATGGGAAGACTGGACGTGGGATCTGGAACCCGTCGAGAATTCTTCTGACGGCGACGATGACGATGACGATGACGATACTCCGATCGCCCGACTCACCTTCACCAATCCTGACACTGGGCCCGAGTCCGAGTCCGAGTCCGAGTCCGAGTCCGAGTCTGATGACCTCCCTCCCAAGACCGACTTCAAGATTGGAGATTACATCTGGGTCTGCACCAACGAGGATGCCGAGGCTGAATCTGATCTCGCCAAAATCGTTGGAGTGAACGCGGACAGCACCGAATTCAAAGTTGAATGGTGGTACACAGGCCTTGATTTGTACGAGAATGAGAAAATTCCTGGTCTCGGTTCAATCGAGTTTGACGGAGTTCACGTAAATCCGTGGGATCTCGTGCTGGACAACAACATCAACGAGAAGAACTCCATCGAGCTTGCGAGCATAATTGGACACGCCTCCGACGATGTGGTCATGTACACCGTCGACGAAATACGAGAAACCTGGCCCGAACTTGACATCGACGACGACACCGTACAAAGGATGGACCTCATGTGGACCAGGAAAGTACCGGGCAGAAAGCAGCAGTACAAGGTCATCGACATCATCACGAAGAAGAAGATGATGAAGTGGTCCCCGACCTACGACCAACGTGTTTTTGCGAGGGGGGTACTCGCGTCGAAATACCCAGAATGGAGCACCGAGGTTGTGGAAGACTGCATCAAGACCATGACTCGCACGTCCGAGGACCACAGGGTTTTCACTCAGCAGCTGAACACTGTCTGCTCATGGGATGTATCCGAAGGGAAGAAACGTAAGCGACAGTAAGGGGCATAAAGACTGAGGGCGTCAATATGATGAGAAACATGGAACATACCATCGGTCACACGACTATTTATGACTGGGTGATGGACCCGTACCTGGTTAACGAAATTGCCTTTTCCCTCTTTGAGATTGAGAACTCCGATCTCCTCTCAAAGAAGTGCAGTTACGAACAGGAGATGTCTGATATTCTCGGATGGAAAGACGCCCGCGGTCGACACAAGGATGCCATCGCAGGGGACGGCACAGGGATTGAACTGAAGAAATCCGCCGGCAGCTTCATCTTCGATGGGGTTCGCTACGCGGAGATGTACATGACAAAGGAAGAAGACAACGGCATTCACGTTCTCTTCAACTTTAATAAGAAAGGGGTCACCCGAGTGTTCATCGTCCCGAACTGGATGATGGTCCAACTCGTGATCCCCGGGGACGATATCGCACAAATTGAATTATCACTGTTTAAGACACGGAAAAATATGGATCAGGGTCTCAACTCACAGGCGACGATGACGCCGAACCGGATGATCCAGGCTCTCAACGCTATGTGACGCACCTCCTGCACCACTTCGCCGAGAGTTCCGGGAAAATATCCTCTAGAGTTTTGAAATACAAATCCAGATATTCCTTCTCCACCGTCTCTTCTCTCGTCAGCGTAACGCGCTCCGGGAACATACCCATCAATATCGTCTTAAAATGGGCAACCCTAGAATCGAAATTTTCAAAAACACGAAACGAGAGCAAGGTTTCGTCTTTTATCTGTAAGACCCGAATTTCTTCGCGTATTCGGTCTAGGTGAACCATTGTATCTATTGTAGATTTTTATCGGGATACGTATTAAAAGAAGATGATACTGACAGACCAGATAATCAGATACCTCTCTAAGGATATTATGTTACCGAAACGATGTCACGCGACGAAAACGCAACTCGTGTCTGTAAAGGAGTGTTGTGACTGTAAAATTTTCTGTAAGAAACCGCCAAAGGGTTCGGTGC
>Ga0181417_1000559_pt1 | contig 12120 bp, 10 predicted proteins | sample 40SPOviralmetaG_FD_130142 | JGI IMG/M metagenome (GOLD analysis project Ga0181417, IMG submission 130142) | Marine viral communities from the oligotrophic San Pedro Time Series (SPOT) site, San Pedro Channel, CA, USA - 40 SPOT_SRF_2013-02-13 | ecosystem: Environmental > Aquatic > Marine > Strait...
AGGAGAAATAAATATGCCAATGGGAAAAGGAACTTATGGTTCTAAAAAAGGAAGACCAAGTAAAGCGTTAAAAGGTGGACAGAAAAGACTACCTGCCGCTTTAAAATCAAAAATAATGAGTAGTAAAAAGAAAAAATAATATGGCAAAGAACGGACTATACGCAAACATTCATAAAAAACGTGCTAGAATTAAAGCAGGTTCAGGTGAAAAAATGCGAAAAGCAGGAGCTAAAGGTAGACCTACTGCTAAACAATTTAAGAGAGCCGCCAAAACTGCGAAAGCATAATGGTTGCTAAAAAATACCAAAGTCCTTCAGGCGGCTTAAACGCCGCAGGGAGAGCTCACTTTAAGAGCAAAGGACATAACTTAAAAGCACCTACCAAAAGTAAAACAAGTTCAAGACGTAAATCGTTTTGTGCTCGTATGGGTGGTGTAAAAGGAGCTATGTCTAAAAACGGCAAACCTACTAGAAAAGCATTAGCTTTACGTAAGTGGGATTGTTAATATAGTTGTGCAACGCTTATGCGTGGCAACTGCCAACTTTAATTAGCCAAATAACTTGACCTACTGCGGTAGACAATCTTGACTAAATAACTGAATTGAAGAGGCTTTTATAAACTAAGTCATAAATCACAAAGGAGACAAATATGGCAAACGCAAATCCAGTATCAGTTGGAAGAGCAAATGCAGGTGGTTCAGAAGACGCATTGTTTTTAAAAGTATTCGCAGGTGAAGTAATTACTTCATTTGATAGAGCTTCAAAAACAGCAGGTGCAGATATGGTAAGAAGTATCGCATCTGGTAAATCAGCAACTTTCCCAGTAATGGGTAGAGTAGCGGCGGCTTACCACACAGCAGGAGCAGAAATCAACGGTTCTGACGTAAATCACAACGAAAAGGTTATTACAATTAATGACCTTTTAACATCTTCAGTATTTTTATCAAATATTGAGGAAGCAAAAAACCATTGGGACGTAAGAAGTGCTTACTCACAAGAAATAGGAAGAGCATTAGCTTTTACTAAAGACAAGCACATTTTACAAACTATTGGTCAAGCATCATTAGCATCAGCTAACGTATCTGACAGTGGATATGGAGCAGGAGCAACTATCACTAATACTGGTATCGCTTCAGCAACAGACGCTACTGCGGCTAACGCAATGATTGATGCACTATTTGGTGCGGCAAAACAATTAGATGCAAACTACGTTCCTTCAGAAGGCAGAAAATGCTTTATGAGATTGGAAGAATACTACAAATTAGCAAACGCTACAAACGCAGTGAATGTTGATTTCAGTGGTAACGGTTCAATCGCTGAAGGTAAAGTGCTTAAAATTGCAGGTATTGAATTAGTACCTGTTGCACACTTTGTAGCTTCTAATGTAAACTCAGGCGTAGACCAAGGTTCAGCTACAGCAGGTGGTTCAAACCCTCAAGCTGTAAACTTAACTAACTACGTTGCTCTAGTATCACACCCAAGTGCGGTTGGTACTGTTAAGCTAATGGACTTAGCTGTAGAGAAAGAGTATGATATAAGAAGACAAGGTACGTTAATGGTTGCTAAATATGCTATGGGTCATGGTGTATTAAGACCAGAAGCGGCTGTAGGCATTAAAGAAGCGTAATCGTTTCTTTACTTATACTTAGATTAGGGGGAGTCAAATCCCCCTTTTCTATTTTTAATTTAAAAGGATAAAATGACAACACAAATTATACCAACTACTGAGTTACAAGCAGTAAACACTATGTTGAGCACTATTGGAGAAGCTCCAGTAAACTCAATTACAGGGACAACTACTGTAGATGTATCTGTCGCTAAAAATATCCTTGACGAAACATCTATGTCAATCCAATCTCAAGGTTGGAATTTTAACACACACACAAATTATAAATCATTATCTTTAGATAGTGATAACAAAGTTCCTTTACCTGCAAACTGTGTAAAAGCAGATGCAAACCAACAATACAGAAATTACAATTATACAATTAGAAATGGTTTTTTATATGACATGGAAAAACATACTGATGTATTTACAAGTGCACCTAGTTCAGTTGACTTAGTCTTAGTTCAACAATTTGAACATCTTCCAGAATACGCAAGACGATATATAACAATGAAAGCATCAAGAAGATTTGCGTCAAGATTTATAGGTGACTCACAAATTACAAAATTAATTGGTCAAGATGAGAATGAAGCATTAATGTCATTTCATCAAGCAGATTCTCAAGAGTCAGATATTAACATTCTTAATGGTGATTCAAATACGTTTTCAATAATTAACAGAACAACTAGAAGGACTTACTAATGGGTGGTGTGGTATCACAGTCAATACCTAATTTTCTTAATGGTATGTCTCAACAGACACCTACTCAAAGAGGAATAAATCAAGGTGAAGACCAAGTTAATTTTCAAAATAGTATAGTAGAAGGTTTATCTAAAAGACCTTCATTAGACTATGTAGCAACTTTAGATTCTACTAACTTATATTCTAATAAAACTAAATTTTGGTCTATTCAAAGAGATGAGTCTAACCAATATATTGTAGCATTTTACAATGGTGGTGTTAAAGTTTGGGACTTAGAAGGAAATGTTAAAACTGTTACAGTTCAAAGTGGTTCAAGTTATTTAACATCTACAAATCCTAAAGCTAATTTTAAATTAGTAAACATTGCTGATTTTACTTTTATTGCAAACACAGCTACAACAGTAGCGGCAGATTCAACTACAAGTGCGGCTAAAGTAGAAGAGTTTTTAATAAATGTTAAATTAACAAATTATGGTAGAGAATATAAAGTAGCATTAAAACACCCTAACATGGCTCAAGAGTTAGAAGTAAGATTTCAACTTCCAACTGGTAATGATGCTTCTACTGATAGTAAATTTAGAGACACAGATAAAATTAAAGATATACTTTTAAATGGCACAGCAAGTTCTCACTATGATAGTAATGCTGATGGTATTGGATTTAAAACTGTAAGAACAGATACAGGAGCAACTGTTTCTAGTTCACAAGGATTAGCAAACTATTCTGGTTTTACATCTCATTTTACATTTGAAAGTTTTGATTCTGTAATTTATGGAAAACCTACAGACAACAATGCTAATTATACAGTAAGTACAGCAGACGGTTCAGGTAACACAGGTATGTATGCTGTTAGAGATAAAATACAAGATTTTTCTAAGTTACCTTATTATGGTAAACTTGGTGTTATATTAAAAATTACTGGTGATGAAGGAGATACATTATCTGATTACTATGTAAAATTTGAAGGTAATGGTGTTTGGAATGAAACTATTGCACCTGCAACAAGTGTAGGTTTAGATAATTCTACAATGCCACACGCATTAATTAATAACAATAATGGTACATTTACATTTAAACAATTAGATTGGACAGATAGAGTATGTGGAGATAGTGATACAAATGCTGACCCTAGTTTTGTAGGTAAAAAAATAAATAATTTAACTTTTTATAAAAACAGATTAGGAATACTATCTGGTGAAAATTTAATATTTACAGAAAATGCTAGTTTCTTTAATTACTTTGCAACAACTACAACACAAGTTTTAGATACTGACCCTATTGATATTGCGGCTTCAGGTACACAAGTAAATACACTTAAAAATTCTGTAGGATTTAATGAGTCTTTACTTTTATTTTCTGATACAGCACAATATAAATTAGATAGTTCAAGTGAAACTATATCACCTACTTCAGCTAAACTTGATGAAGTATCTTCTTTTGAACATGATGATTCTGTTACACCAGTGTCAGCAGGTAAGTTTGCATACTTTGCACAAGCAAGAACAAACAATACTGCAATAAGAGAATATTTTGCAGATGATGATACACTTACAAATGATGGATTAGATATTACAGTTTCAGTACAAAGTTTAATACCAACAAATGCTTATCAAATTATTAGTAATACAACTGAAGATACTATTGTAGTATTAACATCTGATACAGCAGATTCACAAACTGCACCATATACTTCAGGTACAGCAGTGTCACCAACAAATGCAGACACAATGTTTGTTTACAAATACTTTTTTGATAGAGGTGAAAAAGTACAAACTGCGTGGGCTAAATGGGAATTTAGTGGTGTTAAGATTTTAGGTGCTATGTCATTAGAAAGTTTTTTATATGTAATGGCGGCAGAAGGTACTAACACAAAATTATTTAAAATAGATTTAAGAAATTTAAAAGACACAACATTAGGACATGGTGTTTATTTAGATTTAAAAGCGTCAGTTACAGGTACGTATAGTGCGTCAACAAATTTAACAACTTTCACTTCACCAGTAGGTGCAAAAACAGGATTAATAGCAGTAGATAGAACAGATGGTTCAAACTATGTAGCCACAAACACAACAGGTTCTACATATACTATAGTAGGTAATCATACCTCATTATATATAGGTGTACCGTTTTCTTCTATTTACAGATTGTCTACACCTTATATTAGAGAAAATACTGGTAGAGGTTTAATTGCTATTACATCAGGTCGTTATCAAATAAGAAACATATCTTTTAATTTTGAAAACAGTGGTTTCTTTAAAGTAGAAGTAACACCTAACAACAGAGATTTATCTACAACAATAATGAATGGTTATGTTATAGGTACAGCAACAAGTATTGTAGGAAAACCTGCAATCGCTTCTGGTACTTTGAGAGTTCCAGTACAATGTAGAAATACAGAATTTGTAATGGATATAAAAAGTGATTCTCATTTACCAGTGTATATTGCTGATGCTGAGATAGAAGGATATTATCATTCACGTTCAAGAAGGATTTAATGATTAAAGAAAAATATGTACGACCTGCAATATTAGCAGATGCGTTGGAGTTAGCTCCTAAAATGAAAGCAGAAGACAGAGCTGAAATACTAGCATCTAACAATGCCAGTCCTTTAAAGGCTTTAGTAGAACCTTTTACTTATGAAAAAGGAAAGATATATTCTATTATAGGCACAAAAGATGAAGGTGTAATAGGCATGTTTGGTTGTTGTCCAAGTCAATTACCTGAATATGGAGTAGTATGGTTGTTGTCTAGTAATGACTTATACAAACATACAAGACAATTTTTAAAAGAGTGTCCTCGTTGGGTTGATGAAATGAGTCAAGGATTTGAATACATTTACAATTTTGTAGATTCAAGAAACTGGAAGACTTTAAAATGGTTACAATTTTTAGGATTTGAACCAAAAGAAAAAATAGAAAAATACGGTCATGGCAAATTGCCATTTTTACTAATGATGAAGGAGTTAAATAAACAAAAAAATGTGTGATGTAGTTACAGCATTAAAAATAGGAACAGCGATATATTCTCATCAAAGTCAAAAAGCAGTTGCTAAAGGTAAAAGAAATGCAAACAATGAAACAAGAAAAAATGCTGATGCAAATTATTTAGCCAACATTGCTAAAATTGATAATGAAAAAAATGAAGCTGACATGGAAAAATCTAAAGAGTTATTTAAAAATTCTCAAGAAAAGAAAGCTGAACAAGCGTCAGGATTAAATTTAGGATTTGGTAATGCTACTAGAATATTACAAAGCATAAGTGGTAAATTTGATTCTTCTTACGCTGATATACTTGCAGGTTACAGACAAGACATGACAGCATTGCGAGGTGATGAAACTTCAGCGTATGCTAATCTTTCTAAAACTTATAACAGTATTAAACCTGTAACAGAACCTAGTAGAACAGGTCTTGCATTACAAATTGCAACAATAGGTGCTGAAGGTTATTACAAAAATCAAGCAAAAGAAGAACCTTTAAAAACATCAACCTACAATGAAGATTAATTATAATGGCTTATACAAAACAAAGACAAAATAAATATTTTGATGCGTTTAATAAAGGATATGTGTCTTCCTCTAACGTATCAGACGCTACTCAACTTATAGATACTTTACAAAAAAGCACAATTCCAACTTTACAAAATATTCAAGATTACAAAATAGATAAATCAAAAGATGAAGCCGCTAGTAAAGTCAATACTTTGTATGCACAAGGTAAAGATAGCAAAACTATTTTAGAAGAAATTAATGCAGGTCAACACCCTGAATTAGCAGGTAAATATGTAGATAAAACAGTTCAATATCATTTAGGAAGAGTAGAAGCATCTAAACAAAAATTAAAAATTCAAGAAGATATGCTTACTAATTATGATTTTAAAACAAGTAATTTAGATGTCTTTTTAAAACCATACATGGAATCTATGAATTTTGATGGAAAAGATGATTCATTTACATTAGGATTTGCTTCTTCTTTTACACCTTTTAAATCTAAATTAATGTCTGCTGATGCAGAAACAAGAGCTAAATTTAATTATGAAACTAAAATATTAGATTTGATTGCTATTACAAATGATATTCCTACAGATGAAATAGGAACAACATATTTTCAAACTTTAAAAAGTACACAATACGAATTACCTAACAGTGAAGGTGGTAAATTTATTATGCACAGTAATGATGATATTAATAAAGCCGCTATGACTGATGTAGAAAATATTGTTAAAGGTGCAAAGACAAGCAAAGAATTACTTAGAGCATTTGAAATTTTAAATGCAGATAGAGGACTTGATGCTAAAGGTAATAAATTACAAAAATTCTTATTAAGTAACAAACCTGAAGTTAAAGCATTAATAGAAACTTATGAAAATAAAGCTAGAGCTTTAGAAAATCAAGAATACACAATTAATCAAAGAAAAATAGAAACTGATAAAAAAGATAGATTATCTACTTTGTTTAGTATGGATAACAGTTCAGAAGAATTTAATAATTTTAAATCAGAATTTATTAAAGATTATCCTACTATGGCAATTACTATTAACAGTATTATGACTGCTAGTGATAACATGTTAGAAGATAAAGGTGCATTAGCAAGTATAGATAGAGATATACATTTAGGAGTTTATAATAATAATGTAGATTTATTACTTACAGATTTAGCTAAAAACAACGCATCAAAAACAACTATATTATCTTCTTTTAAATCTTTAGCTAGTGCTGAATTAAGAGCTAACTCAGGGTTTACAAGTCCATTGCAAGACAATGAATATACAGGAACAGTAAACAAAATAGCTAAAATATTATCTGATAGTATTCCTACTCTATCTAAATTTGATGATAATAGGAAATTTGATTTTATGGTAGACACTATTGAAAATGAATTATCAACAGATTGGTTAGCATGGAATAGAGAAAATCCTAAACCAAATTCTTCTCAACCTGCTGAGGTGCAAATGCAATGGGTAGAAGATTCTAAAAAATATTTAACTGACCAGTATGAATCTATAATTAAAAAATATGACAACAAAACTTGGGGTGAAACTATGGCGGCTAGGATAGAACAATCAGGTTTAACCACGTCTGCTGATTTAGATAGTTATGCTCAAGAATACTATACTGATGTCATTAGTAAAGAAGTTACAAGTTTATCAAAAGAAACAGAATTGTTATCTGAATTAGTTAAAGAATCTGAAACAGATTTAATTCCAGTTTCACAAAAAATATTAGAATCACCATTCTTTTCTAATTTAATGGCAACAGCAGGATTTGGTTTATTTGGTGATGACCCTAACACTCCTAACATTGATGAAAGAATGAATGTAGTTATGGATATAATGGAAGGTCTTGGATTACAGAATGTAGATTTTTCAGAACAAGCAAATGCTGTAATAGATAATATTAATAATTTTACTACTAATGTAGATTTACCAGAAATTACAAAAAACTTTAAATTCTTTACAGACCAAGACAGTGTAGAAGCACAGACAAATGCTTTTATAGAGGGCATTAATACAATGGCAGGACAACCTATAACTAAAGGTTTTTATGATTTCTACATTGCAAATAATGATGAAGTTAAAACTAACATGGCACAATCATTTGGAATTTCTACGGAACAACTAGATGAATTTGTCAATAAATATATAAAGTAAATAAATTATGGGCGTATTTGATTCTTACCAATCTAGTACCTTATCATCTAACGATAATGATAAGTACAAACACTTACACAAGAACAGAAGAAAAAAAATAGAAAAAAATCAATACGATAATATGAAACGTGTTGAAAAACAAGCGTTAGCTCTTGAAAAATTACAATCTGACAAATTTGAAACTGTACTTAGACGATACTATTCAGGTGGTATAACTGATAAAAACAACACTATTACAGGTGGTAAGAATATAAAAGATTTTACTAAACAAGAATTAATAGAAAAGTTTTATCAAGATAGAATATGGAGTGAATATAACACAGCAGGTATTGCTTATGATGTAGGAAATGTTTTAGCAAAAGATGATACTTACAAAGGTGACTGGGCTGAAATAACTCAAGTATACGCAGACTTACCTTGGTTTGGAAGTGAAACTATTGGTTTTGCAAAATGGGCTAAAGATTTTGTACCTGCCTTAGTGTCTGACCCTCTTAACTTATTTACTTTTGGTACAGGTAGTACCATTGTTAGAGAAGCGGCTAAAGTTCCATTAAAAGGATTAGCAAAAAAAGAATTTCAAAAACAAGCGGCTAAAGCGGCGGCTATAGATGTTGCTAAAAAAGAAGCAATCTATGGTGCGGCTATAGGAGCATCTGCTGACATGGCAAGACAAACTGCTGAAATAGATTCTAATTTAATGTCTGATTACAATTTAACAAGAACATTATTAGCAGGTACTATTGGTGGTGTAGCTCAAGGTACTATAGGTGGTACTATGGGTTATTGGACTTCTAAAGGTAAAGCAGGAAAATTTTATGATAAAGGTAATGGATTTAAAGGTGATTTAGATAAAGATGCAGGATTTGGTGGTAAGAGCACAGAAACTACTTGGTCAGGTAAAGATGGTAAAGTTACTAAAAAGAAACCAGACATTAAAGTTAAAGAACCTAAAATAACTAAAGTAAGAAAAAGTGAAGTAGAAGTTATTGAAAAAAAAGTTAAAGAAGTAAAAAGAAAAACACCTATTATTAATTTAAACAAAATTAGTTCTAAAGAAGACCACAATATTGTTATAAAAGAAATTAATGCTACTATTAAAAGATTAAAAGAAAAAGGTTCTATACGAACAAATGAAAGAGTTGGTCTTTTACAAAACATAAAAGAAAAATCTTTAAAATTACTAGACCCTAAAAATGCAAAAAAATTAGTAGAAGAATTAGGTTTAGTAGTTAGAGTTGCTCCTGACTTAGCATCTAGTATATTAGCAGGTAGATACAACTTAGTTAATAAAGCAAAAGAAATTTCTGAAATTAGAAAGATAGGTGAAGAAGCAGTAGACCCTAAAGAAAAATTTGCAATAGCTCAAAAATTATTTGAAGCATTAAAAGAAAAACAATTATTATTACAAAATCACATCAAATCAGTAGAAGGCGTATCTGACGCTTTAAATTCCCAAAAACTTATAGTAGAAGTAACAGATGCAGATAAATTACGTATGGACGCAGACATTGCTATTACAAAAGAAATGCCTAACTTGTTGTCACGTATTGAAAAAATGACACCAGAAGACCAAGTTAAAGCTATTAATCAATTTGCAGAATTATCTAGTAATGATGAATTATTAAGAAAATTTGTTAGAAAATATAACAGAACAAAAAAAAATACAAGAGTTACATTATCAGAAGCATTGAATGAATATGTAACTGGTAACTTATTGTTTGACCCTACAACACACGAAATAAACGTATTGTCTACTATTGCTAGATTTCAAGCTAATATTGTAGAAAATTATTATAGTGGTCTTTTAAGTTTTGCTAGAGGTGAAGGTAAATTAGGATTAAATAAAATTAGAATGGCTAATGACTTAATGGTTGGTCAAACTAGATTCTTTCAAATAGCATTTAAAAAAGCACAACTTGCATGGAAAGCTAATAGAGCAATCGGTGATACATTAGAACATAGATTTGATGGTAGACAACAAAGAAACATGGAAACTTATTTTACACAATTAAGAGAATCTAACAATGTATTAAAAAGAGCATTAGCGTTTGTAGGTTCACCTATTGGTAAATTATCTTTTCTATCACTTAGAGGTTTACAAGCAGGTGACTCATTTACAAAAAACATATTTAATAGAGCACAACGAGTAGCTAATGTTAATCAAAGAATGAGAACATTTTATCCTGAATTATGGAAAAGCAAAAAAATTAACAAAACACAAACAATAAAATTAGAAGAAAAAATTAGAAGTTTAAAAGAAAACATAAGATTTGAAAAAGCACAAGACAAGATAAACACAAAAAAAGTAGCTACATTAGATAAAAACTTAATGAATCTTGAAGGACAAAAAGTGCAACAAACACCTTTTGAAAAAAAATGGTCTGAGTTATATTTTCAATATGAAGATGAATTTGGTAATTTTAGACAAACAAAAACATTTAATAAAATTGAAACACAATCATTAGATAATTTAACAAAATCTGTAGCTAATGACCCTACATATATAGCAAGGATTAGTTCATTTACACAAAATCTAAAGAATGAAGCATTAGACCCTAATCAATTTTATCCAAATCAAAAACAAAGTTCTAATAACTTTGGTGACTTGTTATTAAAATTAACAAACAAATATCCATTAATAAGAGTATTAACAGGTTTACACTTTGTTAAAACACCTGTTAGTTTATTTAAGTATGGTTGGCAGATGACACCATTACTTAATAAATTAAACATGGAATACTCTGCTATGCGTAAAGCATCTGACCCTGTTGTTAGACAAAAAGCAGAAGCTCTAAGTTATTTAGGTATGACAGTTTATGGTATGGCAACTATGTATGCTATGAATGATAAAATTACAGGATATAAAACTAAAGATAGAAAACACAGATTTTCATACAAATATCAAGATGAAAATGGTGTTGACCAATATGTGTCTATGTCTAGGTTTTTTCCATTGTCAATTCCTTTTATGGTAACTGCGGCAATAAAAGATTCAGTAGAAGATTTAGGTAATCTATGGGACGACCCTGCACATAGTATAGAACAAAATAAAATGACAGAGTTCTTCACACACTTGGCTAGTTCATCATTTTCATTGTGGTCTAACATATTTGCAAGTAATTTAATGACACAAGATTTCTTTGAGATGATGGCAATATTTAGTGATACAGAAGCAACTAATGAAGAAGGTGCGGCTAATGTTTCTAAAATAGATAGATATTTAAGTAGAAGTGCTAGTAAATTATTTCCTGCCGCTACAGGTTGGAGATGGTCTAACAAAGTGTTTGCAGATTCAGAAAAAGAATTAATAACTATGGTTGACCATTTATCACAATCATCACCGTATGCTTTAGCAAAAATTGTAAATGAAGAATATCTTGATGGACAATTTCCATTATTAAATTATGGTGATGCTTTATCACCTAGAAGAGATGCCTTAGGTAATACATATCCTAAACCACAAGGTTTATTACTTGGTAACTGGCAAGATATATTTCCAGTAACAAGTCATTGGAGTGCTAATATTACTGATAGAAATGGTAAAAATATACTTACAGATAGAGCAAAAGAAATATTACAAACTTCAAACATTTTATGGGAAAGACCTAGATTTAAAGTAGATGTAGGAACAAAATTAGATATTAATTTAAAACAATATAATGTTGTCAAAATGAAATCTAACAAAGTTTTAGCAAATGCAATATAATTAAGAGAAGGTACAACTTTATATGAGGCTATGAACCAAGTAAAATCTCAAGTGTTATTAGGTGGTAGAACCTTAAATGAACGTATTATATATGAATTAGATAATCCAAAATCAGCATATAATACTAAAGGATATTTAAGAGACAACAGAATTTATGCAGGTAAATATCAAGGTGATAAATATTTGTTAGAAATAATAAGAGAATATGAAAGAGCATCAAGAGAATACATAATGCAATATGCGTTCTTTGAAGCTGATAATGGCAAAGTTTCTACAATTAATGGGTACAAAGAGACTTATGGAAAGCAACAATCTCAAGTTTTAACACAATTACAATAAAGTACCCCTTTTAGATAAAACAAATTAAATTAAGGAATTAAATGGCAAACAGTTTTGTAAGATACACTGGTAACGGTAGTACAACAGCGTATTCTATACCTTTTAGTTATAGAAGTACAGC
>Ga0181417_1000560_pt1 | contig 12094 bp, 10 predicted proteins | sample 40SPOviralmetaG_FD_130142 | JGI IMG/M metagenome (GOLD analysis project Ga0181417, IMG submission 130142) | Marine viral communities from the oligotrophic San Pedro Time Series (SPOT) site, San Pedro Channel, CA, USA - 40 SPOT_SRF_2013-02-13 | ecosystem: Environmental > Aquatic > Marine > Strait...
CAGAGCCTACAACCACAGTTAATACAAGCGGTACTGGTTTCCAAATAGCCACATTGGTAGCAAACTTAGAGGGTGCTGTAACAGGTAACGCATCTACAGCTACTAAATTAGCAACAACAAGAGCAATAGCACTTTCAGGAGATGTAGTAGGTACAGCAAACTTTGACGGTTCTGCAGGTATATCCATAAGCACAACCATACAAGCAAACTCAGTTGCATTAGGCACAGACACAACAGGTAATTACATTGCAACTATTGCAGGAACATCTAACGAAATAGAGGTAAGTGGTAGCGGTAGTGAAAGTGCAGCAGTTACAGTTGGCTTGCCGTCAGCAACAGAGATTACAACTTCTCTTGGTGTAGGTGGTGGCTCTACTAACGGTGTAGCAATATCACAAGGCGCAATAGCCATTAAGAACGGTGGAACACAATCAAGAGTAGATTTTTATTGTGAATCATCTAACGCACACTACACAAGACTGCAATCAGCAGCACATTCTGCTTATAGCGGAAACCCAACAATAACACTACCAGTAGCCACAGGAACTTTAATTGGTACAGGCGATAGCGGTTCTGTAACCAATGCAATGTTAGCAAACTCAAGTGTTAACTTTGGTGGCGTAACAGTTGCACTAGGGGCAAGCGATACTACTCCTGCATTTAACTTACAAGATGCTACTGGTTATCCAACTTCGTCTTTAACTGGAACGATTACCAATGCACAGTTAGCAGGCAGTATTGCAAATGCAAAATTAGCCAATTCCACAGTTAGCTTTGGCGGAATATCACTTGCTCTCGGTGCTTCTGATGCAACACCTGCATTTGATTTAGCTGATGCAACAAACTACCCAACAAGCAGTCTTACAGGCACAATAACAAACGCACAACTTGCAGGCTCTATAGCTAACGCAAAACTAGCAAATAGCAGTATTACAGTTGGCGATGGTAGTAATACCACAGCAGTAGCATTAGGTGGAACTATTACTTATGCAGCAGGTGAGGGTTTAGATGTAGCTGAAAGTTCAGGAACTATTACCTATTCAGCAGAAGATGCAACAAGTTCAAACAAAGGTATAGCTTCATTCACAGGTGATTTTGCTGTAAGTAGTGGTGCTGTTTCTCTTGGTACTTCAGGCGTAACTGCAGCAAGCTATGGTAGTGCTACAGCTATTCCAGTAATCGCAATTGATGCCAAAGGCAGAATTACAAGTGCAAGCACAGCTAACATATCAACTAGCTTTACTCTTTCTGATGGTTCAAATACGCAAACAATAAGCGGTGGTGATACCTTAACAGTAGCAGGCACAAGCAATGAGGTAGATGTAGCCGTAAGTGCAACAGATACTTTAACAATAGGATTGCCAAATGATGTAACTGTTTCAAACAACTTAACAGTAAGTGGCAACTTAACCGTAACAGGAACTACCACACAAACTGGTTCAGTTGTTACAGACAATAACTTTACAGGATTAACAAACGCTAATACTGGCAATGTTACAGACTTCGGTTTCTACGGAAAGTATGTTGTATCAAGCACAACCAAATATGCAGGTATCTACTATGATGCTTCCGATAGTGGAACATTTAAGATATTTAAAGATACACAAACAGCACCAAGCACAACGGTTAACAGTGGTGCAACAGGATATGCTGCAGCAGATTTAGTTATTGCAGGCTTAACAACTACAGGCATAACACTTGGTGGTACAGCAATAACATCTACTGGTGCAGAACTAAACATATTGGATGGCGTAACTTCTACCACAGCAGAACTTAATATTCTTGATGGAGTTACAGCCACAACTGGTGAGATCAACATTCTTGACGGTGATACAAGTGCTACATCTACCACATTAGCTGATGCAGATAGAGTCGTAGTCAATGACAACGGCACTATGAAACAAGTTGCCCTAACTGATTTTGAGACCTACTTTGAGACATCATTAGACACACTTAACAATGTAACAAGCATTGGAACTCTTGGCTCATTGACAGTAAGTGGTGATGTAACAATAGACACCAACACACTTAAGGTTGACAGTTCAAACAATCGTGTGGGTATTGGTAATGCTTCGCCTGATGTTTCGTTGGATATAGGCTCATTTACAGATGCTATTCATGTACCAGTAGGAACAACCAGTCAAAGACCAAATAGCCCTGCAGCAGGTTACTTTAGATACAACACAACCACAGGTGGTTTTGAGGGTTACACAGACGAGTGGGGTGCAATTGCAGGTGGTGGCGGTGGTGCTTCTGCAATGGAAACAGATAACTTTACAGGTAATGGCAGTACAACCGCATTTACACTAAGCAGTTCTGTTGCTAGCGAAGATAACCTAATTGTATTCATAGAGGGTGTATTCCAAAACAAGGCAACTTATGCAGCTAGCGGTACGACAATTACATTCGCAACCGCACCTGCTAACACAAGAAAGATCGTAGTATTCCATGTTAAGACCTCTATATCAGGCACAAGCATGGTACAAGATGCCTTTACAGGTAATGGTTCAACAACTGCATATACATTAAGTGCCTTACCAAACAATGAAAACAACACACAGGTATACATAGACGGTGTTTATCAGAACAAGGCTACCTACAGTACAAGCGGAACAACGCTAACATTTGATACCGCTCCTGCTAACTCAGCAGCCATAGAAGTAATGATGTTCGCACAGACAACTGTTAATGTGCCTGCATCAAACGCAGTAACCACAAGCACGATAGCAGACGGCAATGTAACCACAGCTAAGATCAATGATGATGCTGTAACACTTGCTAAGATGGCAGGACTGGCTAGAGGTAAGCTAATCGTAGGAGATGCTTCAGGCAATCCAAGTGCATTGGCTCTAGGCTCTGCAAACTATGTTCTTACATCAGATGGCACGGATGTTTCATGGGCAGCATCACAAGTAGAGGAATCGCCTACATTTACAGGTAATGTTGCAGTAGGTGGCACTTTAAGCGTAACAGGGCAAACCACATTAAGCGGTCTTGCTTTTCCAACATCAGACGGAAGTAGTGGTCAGGTATTGCAAACAAATGGTTCAGGAACTTTATCTTTTGCATCTGCAAGCGGAACAACAATCAACAACAACGCTGATAATAGAATCATAACTGGTAGCGGTACTGCTAATACTCTTAATGGAGAAGCTAATTTAACCTTTGATTCTAGTTTAGTAATCACCAAATCAGAGGGGGCAGCTAATTCATTAAATGATCAAATAAGTTTAGAGCATACAAGTGGCACAACTGGATATCATATAAAAACCATAAGAGCAGCTGCCAATGATAATCCTGATGGAATAGCTTTTGTTGAAAACACCACAGAAAGAATGAGGATTAGAGGTGGAAATGTTGGAATTGGAACTGCAAGTCCAGTAGCACCCTTGACAATCAATGATAAAGCAACATTTTCATTTAATTCAAGTGATTTTGTTTTAGGGCATCAACTTTATTATGACGGAGCAGGTAACGATAGATGGGAAAGACTAACAGGCAATGCAGGTAGTGCCATATATCAAACAGCAGGAAATATACTTTTTTATAGGACAGCAGCAGGTGGTGCAACAGGTGATGCAGTAACTCCATCAGAAAGCTTAAGGATTGATAGCAGTGGAAATGTTGGAATTGGCACTGCAAGTCCATTTGGTACTACATCAAATAGAACAGTTTTATCCGTAAATGGCACTAGTTCAGCTACACTAAATATTGGTACTGGTGGCTCTCAAAGAGGTTATATGTACACTGATGGTAATTCAGTAGCTGTCTCTACTGTAGGTTCAATACCTTTAGTGTTTGGAACTAATGACCAATCAACAAATAAAACCGTTCGTCTTTTAACAGATGGTTATTTCCTTATAAGAGCCACATCAGACACCTATGATAGTGGACAGCTTCAACTGACCTCACCAAGTGATTTAACTGCTATGTATGTAAGTAATACAGGGTTTGCATCACATGGTCAAATGGTAGGAGTTGAAAGAGGTGCAACATCTGCTTATTCATTTGCTCAATTCTATTCAGGTAGACGACCTGATAATGGTGGTGGTGATAGAGAGTTTAACTTTAGAGGTGATGGTAACGCTTACGCTGATGGCTCATTTAATAACTCAGGTGCTGATTATGCAGAATATTTTGAATCACATACTGGCAGTGCTATACCAAGAGGTACTTCTGTTGTTTTGGAAAACAATAAAGTTAGAGCAGCCACTAGCGAAGATAATGTTGCAGATATAATAGGTGTAGTAAGACCAAAAGAGTTTGGTAAAAACTCAATGGTTATAGGTAACACTGCATGGAATATGTGGAGTGAGAAATACTTAACTGATGATTTTAATTGTTATGTCATGGAAGATTACAGCGTAGTATCTTGGAATGATGAAGATGGTGAATTAGTTACCTATGAATCAGATAATATACCTAGTGATGTAACTCCACCTGATGATGCTGAAACTAACACCCATGACGAAAATGGAGTTAAGTTTCAACGCAGAGCTTTAAACCCTAATTTTGATGATTCACTTACTTATGAGCCAAGAGAAGATAGAGATGAATGGATAATTGTTGGTTTAATTGGTCAAGTACAAATATTAGATGGTCAACCTACTAATGACAGGTGGGTTAAAATGCGTGATATTTCAGAAACTGTTAAAGAATGGTACATAAGGTAAAGGAATAGATTATGGCAAACACTAAGATCACATCAAGAGTTATAGCAGACGATGCAGTAACCACTGCAGCAATTGCAGACGATGCTATTACCTCTGCTCTTATAGCAGATAATGCGGTTGGAATACCTGCTCTTGCTGTTTCTGATGGTAGTGATGGACAAGCACTTATAACAAACGGTGCAGGTACGCTTTCATTCTCAACCATAGAAAGTGGTCCTGCATTTAAAACCTTTGGCACATCTTCCATAATGATTGGAGATACGACAACTGGTACAATTGATGCAGCAGATAACAATACTGGTCTAGGTGTAGATGTCTTTGCAACTTTGACTAGTGGCGATAGTAATACAGTAATTGGACAAAGTTCAGGTAATGCACTTACTACTGGATTGCAAAATACTTTTGTTGGACACCTTGCAGGAACAGATGTTACAACAGGTCGTGAAAACACTGCTGTTGGTTATGCAGCTTTATTTACTGAAGATACTGCTAATTATAATACAGCCATAGGTGCAAGAGCTTTACAAACTTCAAATGGTGGAGATAACAACACCGCAGTTGGTTATAAATCTTTATTTGCAAACACCACAGGCGTTAAGAATACATCAGTTGGTAAGGATTCTTTGTCAGCAAACACAACAGGTCATACAAATACAGCAGTTGGTTACAATGCACTCACAGCAAATACCACAGGTGCAGTAAATACTGCAATAGGTAATGAAGCTTTAGACACCAACACAACAGGTAATTACAATACGGCTTTAGGTTATGCAGCACTGTATGCAAACACCACAGCATCCTATAACACAGCAGTTGGCTCAAATGCTTTAGATGCCAATACAACAGGAGCTGAAAATGTAGCCATAGGTGTAAACGCAATTGGCTCTAATACTACAGGCACAGATAATGTTGGAATAGGCTCTAATGCTTTAGCTAATAATACTACAGCAAATTACAATGTAGCAGTTGGCAGAAGTGCTTTATATGCAAACACTACAGCAGGAGATAATACTGCGGTAGGAGCAACAGCTTTAGCAACAAATACCACAGGTTCTCAAAACACAGCAGTTGGGAGATATGCTTTACAAGATAACACAACAGGTTCTTTCAACACTGCGGTGGGTTATGAAGCATTGTCTGAGTGTACGACTGGTTCTGAAAATGTAGCTGTAGGTGGATATGCTTGTGACCTAAATACAACTGGTAACCACAATGTAGCAATTGGTTATTTTGCACATAAAAATGGAAGTGGTGCTTATGAAAATGTAGCTATAGGTAATGAAGCTGCTAGTAATATAACTACTGGATATCATAATGTTATTATAGGACATAGAGCAGGGCTTGAATCAACACTATTAACAACAGGATATGACAACACACTTTTAGGTGCTTTTTGTAGAGTGTCGTCTAGTGGTGTAGTAGGAGAATTAGTTTTAGGTCGTTATGCTTTAGGACAAGGATCAGGAACAGGTACATTAGGTCTTAGTGGTAATGGGGTACATATTGCTTTGAATAACAGTACAGTCAATTGGTCAAAACATTCAGATGAAAGGCTAAAAGAAAACATTGTAGACTCAACAGCAGGATTATCATTTATTAATGATTTAAGACCTGTCACTTATACTTGGAAATCTAAAAAAGATATATCTTCAGAGTTTGAAAATCACTACGATGCTGATTCAAATGAACCAGTACAAGGAATGGAAGATACAACTTATCATGGATTTCTTGCACAAGAAGTTAAAGAGGTAATAGAAAATCATTCCGAAATAAAAAACGGACACGCTATTTGGAGAGAATCACCTGATGGCATACAAAACTTAGCAGAGGGTGCTTTAATGCCTATGATGGTAAAAGCTATACAAGAACTTAAAACAAAAAATGATGCTTTAGAAGCACGAATACAGGAACTAGAGGGATAAATGGCAAATACATTAATACCAAGTGAACTATTAGCAGATAGCAGTGTCGCTACGGCTAAGATTGCGGATGATGCGGTCAACGCAGACAAGCTAGCATCTAATGCGGTAGTAACAGCATCTATAGTTGACGATGCGGTAACAGGGGCAAAGATAGAAAATGCTGTAACGATTGCTACCTCAGTTACAAGCCCATTGGTAGACGGACAGAATTTCAAAATCAACGGCGGTCAAGGCACAGATGGACAACTTCTAACATCTACTGGAAGCGGAGTTGCTTGGGAAGATGCACCTGCTGGTGGTCCTACATTTAAAACCTTTGGTACTTCTTCCATTATGGTTGGTGATGATGCTACAGGAACTATTGATGCAGCTAATTACAACACTGGGTTAGGTGTGGATGTTTTTGCAGCTTTAACAAGTGGTGATGAAAATGTAATGATTGGTTTTGCAGCAGGTCAAACTTTAACAACAGGAAGCCACAATATTGGCATAGGTGTAAATGCTGTAGACGATGTAAGCACAGGAAGTTTTAATGTAGGTATAGGTACTCATGCTGTAGGCGCAACCACAACTGCTTCTAAGAACACAGGAGTTGGTTATGCAGCATTACTAGCAAACACCACAGGAGCAGATAATGTAGCACTGGGATACCGTTCTTCTTATACAAGTACTACAGGAAACCAAAATACTGGACTTGGATTTCAAACATTATTTAGTGCTACCACAGCATCTAACAATACAGCAGTGGGTGCTAGTGTTTTAGAAAACAATACAACAGGAGCTGATAATACAGCAGTTGGTACACAAGCATTACAAGCAAATACCACAGCATCTAACAATACAGCAGTTGGATATTTTGCTTTAGTAGCAAACACCACTGGCTCTTATAATACAGCAGTTGGATATGGTGCTCTAGATGCCAATACAACAGCATCATTTAATACTGCGATAGGTAGAAATGCCTTAGGTGCAAATACAACAGGGTATGACAATACAGCAGTGGGTATGAACGCAATGATTACTAATACCACTGGGGCAATTTGTACAGCAGTTGGTGTTGATGCTTTATATCAGAATACTACTCAAGGTCCAAATGAAGCGTTTGGTTATCGTGCAGGAAGAAGTATAACAACAGGATATTCTAATTCAGTTTTTGGCAGTTATGCTATGGACAATGCAACTGCTACAGGTTACGGAAATACTGTAATTGGACATGGTGCAGGACGACAAATGACAACCTGTTTTCAAAATACTTTTGTTGGTTCAGCAGCAGGTGATTCACAAACTACAGGCACAGGAAATGTATATGTTGGCTATGCTGCAGGTGAAGATTTTACAACTGGCAGTGATAATATTTATATAGGGGCAAATGCAGGTACAACAGAATACAGTGCAGGTTCAAACAGAATTGTTATAGGTCCGTCTTTAAACGCAGACGGCAATAATAAAGCATTTATAGGTAAAAGCGGAAGTGCTGTAAGTTTAAATTTCACAAGCACTGGTACTTGGTCTCAATCTTCTGACATAAGAAAAAAACGCAATATAAAAGATGATGTTCTAGGATTAAGTTTTATAAATAACTTGCAAACTAAGACCTTTCAATGGAAGCCTAGCAATGAATTTCCTAAAGAATGGAATGACTATAGCGAAGAAAATACACAAGATACTAATGTAGTTATGCATGGCTTAATTGCACAAAATGTTAAAGAAGCACTTGATATTGAGGGAGTAGATACATTTTCAGGATGGGAAGAAAGCATAGATGGTATGCAAAAAGTCTCTAAAGAAATGTTTGTTATACCCTTAATTAAGGCGGTGCAAGAACTAACGCAACAAGTAGAAGAACTAAAATTAGAATTGAAAACATTAAAAGGAGAATAAAATGGCAACAGCAACAACAGTAACACAAGTATTAGCAGCAGCAATGGATAGTGTTGATCTAATAAATGGTGTGAATGGTGGAAGTTGGGATGTAGATGGAATGAGTCAAACTAAAATAAATGAACTCGTCCAAAGAAATGTAGAACATCTTGAAATCATACTTGAGTTTACAGACCCTAATGTTAAAGGCTCATCTAATAGTAAAAAAACAGACTGCACTTCAGCTATAGCAACAGGTAAGTCTTATATTTCCAATAATTCTTAATGATGCTAAGATAATAATTTTTACAGGAGTAATATATGGCAGAAGCTAAAGAAAACGGAAACACTTTAACCATTGACGGAGTTGCACATGATGCTGACTCTTTCTCAGACGAGGGTAAGCAACTGTTTGTTGAGTTATCTATTGTTGAGGAGAAGTTAAAGCTATCCAACCAAAGGTATAACGAAGTCATTGTTGACTTAAAATCACAACAAGCAGCAAAGGCTCAATATATCCAAAACATCATGGAGTTAGAGGGTATAGATGCGAACAAAGAAGATAGCGCCGAAGAAAAAACCAGTAGCGAAAAGGGCGATAAAAAAGCCAACTAATGTAAGTGCATTAGAGTTGCATGAACAAATATGTGCAATTCGTTACGAGAACCTAGATAAAAGATTAGAGTCAGGTTCAGCTAGGTTTATTCGCATGGAAGCTATGATTTGGGGTTTGTATGCCGTTATCGTAGGCTCTTACTTATTAGACAAGGTGGCATAATGGCAGGATTAGTAACAACAACAGCACCCACACAAGAACCAGTAACGCTACAGGAAGTTAAAGAGTATCTTAGGGTTGATGATGCCACAGACGAAAGAGTGGTTAGACCTTTTATAGAGAGTGCTAGACGATTCTGCGAAGAACACACTGGTAGAGCCTTAATGACTCAAACGCTTACTTTGTTCTTAGATGCTTTTGAAGATATAGACGACCCCTTGTGGGAAGGTGTGCGTACTGGTCCTTACCTTAACTACTATAAAAACTATGTGGTATTACCTAGAGCACCAGTAACCTCTGTAACGCATATAAAGACATATGATGATGCAGATGTTGCTACAACCCTTGCAGCTTCTAAATATTACCTAGACAGTGCTAGAGAGCCTGCTAGGGTGGTTATGAGAAACGGTGAGACATTTCCTACCGCACTACGAGTAGCAAACGCCATTGAAATACAATATGTAACTGGCTACACATCGCAATACAACATTCCTGAACCCATAAAGCTAGGTATCATGCAACACATAGCTTACCTTTATGAACACAGAGGTGATATGTATGATGCGAAACTGCCCTATCCCCCAATGTTGAGATCGCTGTACGCACCTTATGTAATCCATAGAGGTTTGGGTTCGTCCTCTCTCATGGCTCTCGGTTAAGATGGCTAACAGTATCGGCAAGATGCGATATAGGGTAAAGGTTGAGAGAGCAACCAATACTAGAGATGCAGGCGGTGGTTTATCACAATCGTTTGGCTCTGTAGCAACTATCTACGCAAACATCAAACCTAAGAACGCAAACAGCACCTATAGACAGGGTATGTTGCAGGAAAAGGTTACGCATGAGATCACCATACGCTACATGAAGAACATAGACACCAACAGCAAGATAACCTTTGGCACTAGGTCTTTTGCAATCAACGGCATTATTAATGTGGACGAGAGGGATAGATTCCTTACATTGCTCTGCGAAGAAGGTATTGCGATATGAGTTTTAAAAATTTAGATGCTTTTAAAAAAAGATTAGACAAAAGACTAACAACTAAAGCACATATTAATGCAAAGTCTGCAGTTACTAGATCAACCATGCTTGTGCAAAACTTTGCAAAGTCTAGCATTATGGCAGGTGGCACTGGTGCAACTGTACAAAAATATGACCCAAGCAGAACACATACACAATCAAAACCATTATCACCCCCTGCAAGTGATACAGGATTTTTGGTAAGCCAAATAACAATGGATGTTGATACAAAAGCAAACGGTAGTGTTGTAGGTCAAATAATATCATCAGCACCCTATTCAAAACCCTTAGAGTTTGGCACTGTTAATATGCAACCAAGACCTTTTATGCAACCTGCATTAAGAAAAAACAAAGCCAAAATATTGCAAATATTTAAGAAAGAGGGAGTTATAAGATGAGTGTTGGACAATTTGCACTACAGTCTAGTATTTATACAGCACTTAATGTTAATGCAATAACCGCTACGCTTAACTGTGGCGTGTATGACGAGGTTGTTGAGGGTAACAGCTACCCTTTTATTACCTTAGGCGAAGAAACCGTTATTGATTACAGTACAAACAACCTTGTAGGTGCTGAAACAACTATTAACATACACATTTGGTCAAGATACAAAGGCTCAAAACAAACTAAACTAATTATGGACAAGGTGCATGATTTATTGCATGATGTAAGTCTAACTGTTAGCGGTGTTAACCTTATTAACTTAAGGTTTGAGTACAGCGACATTATGAGAGACCCTGATGGGATAACTCGGCACGGTGTCATGCGATTTCGTGCTATTACATTAGGTACTTGATTAAATACCAAATACCGAAGTAAAACTGGCAGATGCCTTATTTTTAATTAGAGGATTAAATACCCTCTGTATTTAAGGAGTAAATTATGGCAGCACAAAAAGGTAGTGCAATGCTTATTAAAGTGGGTTCAGGTTCACCTGAGACTTTTGCAACAATAGCAGGGCTTAGATCATCAAGTCTAACAGTAAACAATGAATCAGTAGATGTAACTAACAAGGATTCTTCAGGTAAAAGAAATTTGTTAGCTGCAGCAGGCGTTCAATCAGTAAGTATTTCAGGAAGTGGGGTATTCACAGATGCTAATTCAGAAACAACTGTTAAAACAAACGCATTAGCAGATTCAATAAACAATTATCAATTTATAGCGCCAGACTTTGGTACATTTGCAGGCAAGTTTCAAATAACCAGTTACGAGTTAGCAGGTGAGTTTAATGGTGAAGTAACCTACAGTCTATCATTTGAATCAAGCGAAGCTGTTACATTTACAGCATCATAAGACTATGGCTTGGGTACAAGTAAAAGTTAAAGCCGAAAAAAACACTGTTACAGGTGCGATGCAGGACGATCAACTAGATATGCCCAATGTATTAATTGGTAAGAGTGTTAAGGTTAATGGTAAGGACATCTTAATTAAATCCTATTGGGTTGACGAGAGAGATGATATGTTAAAAATCACGCTTGCAATGGCAAGCCCAACAAAGGAGAAGTCAGATGACAAACCCACTAAAGGGACAGATTGAAGTAACATTAGGTTCTAATACCTATAAAGCACGATTAACAGTTGATGCAATTATTACGATAGAAACAGCCGTAGGTTGTGGAATTATAAAACTTGCACAAAAAATGGCAGATGCAGATATTAAGTTATCTGATTTAATTGTTGTATTACTGCAAGCATTAAGAGGTGGCGGTAATGACTTTACTGAAAAAGACATTAGCAAAATCATACAAGATGTAGGAATCATTGAAGCTACTAGATGTGTAGCTGAATTAATAACAAAATCACTTCAAGCCGATTCAGAGGAAGATGCTACTGAGGGAAAGCAA
>Ga0181417_1000562_pt1 | contig 12090 bp, 17 predicted proteins | sample 40SPOviralmetaG_FD_130142 | JGI IMG/M metagenome (GOLD analysis project Ga0181417, IMG submission 130142) | Marine viral communities from the oligotrophic San Pedro Time Series (SPOT) site, San Pedro Channel, CA, USA - 40 SPOT_SRF_2013-02-13 | ecosystem: Environmental > Aquatic > Marine > Strait...
ATTTTATTTGGTCGATTGAAAATCACCGACGTTGGTCCAAGATATTTACATTTTCCCGAGGGGCGCGGTTTTGATGAATCATATTTTGCAATGTTTCGAGCCGAGGAAAAAAGAACGAAATATGTTCGCGGGTTTCCGGTGTTTGAATACAAAAAAGTTGCTGAACGAAACGAATCAATTGATTTGTGGGCGTACTCAATAGCCGCGGTTGAGTCAATGCGGCTTAACCTTGATCGACAAAGAGTTAAAATCGAGCCGAAACCTGAACCGGTTAAAGATTCTCGAGATTATTTAATACAACCAAACAAAACAAAAACACAACCGGTCAAAAACCGACCTAATCGGCCCGGAGGATTTGCCCAATCTTGGCGTTGAGTTAGGGGTTGACCAAAAAAACAAACTAGTTAATTAAACACCGCCGAATTTCACGGCGGGTTTTTTTTGTCGCTACCATTGAACAAAAATAAATGGCGGCATCGACTCCGACGACAGAACCGGACACTTTAGTTGCTGGTAATACATGGAAATGGGAACGGAATTTTTCAGATTACCCGGCAAGTGATTCTTGGTCGTTGACCTACTATCTCCGAAAAACCGGCTCAAGTGGAATTACAATAACAACGAGCGTAAACAGTGACGCGCACCTTGTTAACGTTGCCGCATCCTCAACGGCGTCATACTCACCCGGCGTTTGGGATTTCCGCGGATACGTTTCCAAATCTGGTGAACGTTACGAAATTTTTAATGGCATTTTAAAAATCGAAGCCGACCCAGCAACCGCAGCATCATCTTACGATCCGCGAAGTCATGCACAAATTGTACTCGATGCAATTGAATCTGTTTTAGAATCTCGAGCAACAAAAGAAATTCTTAACTTTAGCGTCGAAGGTAATTCGCTTTCTTCCATACCTCATGGAGATTTATTGGCTTTGAGATCACGTTACCGAATCGAGGTTGATCGAGAAAAAACGGCTGAACGTCTAAAAATGGGACGCGGCTCCGGGCGTAGAATTCTAACAAGATTTCAATGAAACAATTTTTTACAAAACTTGCAAATCGGTTTGGTTTTGAGCCGAAAACGTCAAAACGTAGTTTTGCGGGTGCTAAAATTAATCGCCTTACTAATGATTGGGCAACAGTTATTACAAGTGGTGATGCTGAACTAAAAGGCGATTTAAAAACACTAAGAGCGCGATCAAGAGAACTCGAACGAAATAACGATTATGCACGGCGATATTTTAAAGCAATTGAGAACAATGTTTTAGGATCAACCGGAATTAGTTTGCAAATGAAGAGCCGCGATTTTAGCGGCAACCTCGATCAAGAAGCTAATAAAAAAATTGAGGAATCGTTTAGAGATTGGGGAAATAAATACAATTGTTGTGTTGATGGTTGTACAACGTGGATTGACGTGCAACGGCTTATTTTGCGCTCAATGGCTCGAGATGGTTCGGTTCTGATTCGTTTTGTAAGAGGTTACAAAAATAATCATAAATTTGCCTTGCAAATTATTGAAGCCGACCACGTTGACCATGATTTAAATGATAAAACTGAAAACGGACAAATTCGTTTTGGTATTGAAACTGATAAATTTGGTAAACCGATTGCATACCATATTTTACAACGGCACCCGGGAGAAAACATCATTAATGGGTACGCAGCTAACAAAAGAGAGAGAGTCCCGGCTCAAGAAATTATACATTTATATTTGAAAGATCGACCGGGACAAACGCAAGGCGTCCCATGGTTAGCGTCTGCAATAATGGGTTTGAAAATGCTGGAGGGGTATCGGGAAGCGGAGCTAGTTGCGGCGCGAGTGTCAGCATCTAAAATGGGTTTTTATGTCGAAAACACTCCTGATGGTTATGTTTCAAATGAAGACGACGACGGTAATTTAATATATGAAGCCGAACCGGGAAGTTTTGAACGTTTGCCGCAAGGTTTAGATTTTAAAGCGGTAGATTTTCAACACCCAAATTCAGCGTTTGGCGATTTTAATAAAGCGGTTTTACGAGGGGTCGCAAGTGGTCTAGGTGTTAGCTATAACACTTTAGCTAATGACTTGGAAGGTGTTAACTATTCAAGTATTCGAGCCGGTCTTTTAGACGAACGCGAGGAATATAAGACGTTGCAAAATTATATTATTGAACATTTATGTCGACCGGTTTTTAACGCTTGGTTATCTCAAGCGCTTCTAACAGATAATTTAAAATTACCAGCGGAAAAATTTGAAAAATTCAACGCGGCCGAGTTTCGCGGACGACGTTGGCAATGGGTAGACCCTCTAAAAGATGTTCAAGCAAACATTACAAGCATTGAGGCGGGTTTAAAATCGCGGCGTCAAGTTGTAAACGAAATGGGCGGCGATTTTGAGGATGTAATTGATGATTTACGCGAGGATCAAAACTTGATCGAGTCCGCGGGCATTGTCTTAGGTGATTCACTAGCCGTTGAGTTAACCGAGGAAAGCGACGACGACGAACAGACAAGCGGCAAACCTGCAAAGGCAAAAAAGCCAGAAAATGACGAAACACCCGACAATTTAGCTGTTCCAGCCGACGCCGGTTTAAACGGGGCACAAATTCAAGCTGCACTTTCTGTGATTGAACAAATTGTAAGTGGAAAAATGCCCGCAAAAGCCGGAGTCGAGTTATTAACTTCACTCGGTCTCGATGATTCAACCGTTGATAAAATGATGTCAGCAATTAAAACATTTAAACCAAAAAACACCGCTACCAATTAACAAAAACAAAATGGCAAAAGACATAATTAGCCAAGTGCAACATCGAACAATTGAGTTTGAACGTAGCGCAATTGATGAAGAAAATCGGACTGTCGAACTTGCTTTTTCAAGCGAGGAACCCGTTGACCGATCATTTGGCCGCGAAGTATTGGATCACAATCCAAAAAGCGTAAATCTTGATCGTTTAAATAATTCCGCACCTCTTTTACTTGAACATGATCGAGGCCAACAAATTGGCGTTGTAGAAGATGCGAGAATTGACCCGGACCGTGTCGGACGTGCAAAAGTTCGATTTAGCCGGTCCGCTCTTGGGCAAGAAATTTTTACAGATATTTTAGACGGTATTAGGTCGATGGTCTCGGTCGGATACCGCGTCGACAAGTTCGATCAAGACGACGACAGCGAAGACGGGGACGTTTATCGTGCTACAAATTGGTCACCCCTAGAGGTTAGCATTGTAAGCATACCAGCGGATACGTCCGTCGGGGTCGCTCGCAATGATAACGAAGCCGAGCCGGACAATGAGCCGGACGAACCGGAAACGGAGCCGGAAACGGAAACCGAGCCACAACTCGCAAAAAACGAAATTGACGACGGTCAAAAATCGATGGATGCACAAAATAAAATTCATAAAATGGAAAAATCAATAGAAGTAAAAGCCGATGATCGAGCTAATAAAATTGCAGAGATCGGCCGCCAATTTGGCGCAACAGATGAAGCACTAAGCTTTATTGCAGAGGGAAAAAGTGTTGATAATTTTAAAGATCATTTGCTTGAAAAACGAGCCACTCAACCCGTCGAAACTCCCGTTGCAAACAATGAGAGGGAAGAAATCGGACTTTCAACTAAAGAGGTTGAAAACTATTCACTACAACGCGCAATCCTCGCCGCCGCTAATGGTCGACCACAGGACGCGGGTCTTGAAATGGAAGCATCTCAGGCAGTTGCTAAACGTTTTGGAACAACTCCAAAAGGTTTTTTTGTCCCGGGCGATGTTCAAAACGCATGGAGTAAACGTGATTTAACCGCGGGTGCTTCTAGTGCTGGTGCTAAACTTGTGCCAACTGTAACAGACACTGATTTAATAAGTGCGTTGCGGTCAAAACTTGTTGTTGCCGACGCTGGTAGTCGTTTTCTTGGGGGCTTATCTGGTACTGTCAATATACCAAAAGTAACCGCAGGAGCTTCAGCCGCATTTGTAACAGAAAACGCCGCCGCCGCAGAACAGACACAAACAATCGGACAAGTTCAATTAACACCTAACACTCTAGGAGCGTTTACAGACATTTCTAGGACGTTGTTAATTCAGTCCGCAATTGATGTCGAAAACATGGTACGCGACGATTTAACAAGCGCGATTGCTGTTAAACTTGACGACGTCGCAATTGAAGGCGGCGCTAGTAACGAGCCAAGTGGCATATTAAGCAACTCAGACGCCGCGACCGTTGCAATGGGTACAAATGGAGCTGTTCCAACATTTGCAAAAGTTCTCGATTTGATTGCTCAAGTTGAAAAAGATAATGCATTAAGTGGCGAAGGTGTGTTTTTAACCACTCCAGAAATGCGGGCTAAAATGTTGGCAGTTGCTAAAAACTCAAACGGGGGCGACGGTTTTATCATGGACACATTTAATCAATTTCTTGGTTATCGTGTTCTTGCTTCAAGCGGTGTTCCAAGCAACCTGACAAAAGGTTCTGCATCGAGCATTTGTCATGCAATTATCTTTGGATCGTTCAACGAGTTGATAGTTGGCCAATTCGGTCCTGGCTTAGATATTTTGACAGATCCCTACACAGGCAGCGCCGCCGGGACTGTTAGAGTTCGCGCCTTAATGGACGTTGATATTGCAATTCGTCAAGGCCAAGCGTTTTCGTTTATTAAAGACGCTAAATTATCCTAATTGTAACTGTTAGTATGTCGGATCGCGTGCCGTTTTTGTTCGGGACGGTGCGCGGTCCATTTTAAAAAAAATTATGGGATCGTTACTTAAACTTTACGTTGACACGGAGCGCAATAAACTTGTTAAAAGCTTAACATCAACTCAAGAGGTAACATTACCAACATTTTTCCAAGGCGACGTTGTTCCAATTTCTGTTACGTTATTATCTCCAAAAGTAGGGGGCGGAATTGCGGACCCATATTCGATCGTCACAGATGCATATACGTTAAAAATCGGATTGACTTCACCTCATGCAACAAGCGGATCGGAGACAGTTCACACAAATTCAAATCTAACACAAAACACCGACACGAACGAACATGAGGGTACCTTGTTATTAAACGCAAATGGTGTCACAACTTTACTTGGATCAACAACAAGCGCAATTGCTCAGCTTGAAATAGAAGCAAGAACCGGGTCGGGCACATATTCGACCGAATTAATGAGGCAAATTACAGTTCGAGCCGACGGTTTAAAAACCTCAACGCCGGTTGATCTTGCCTCAGAAACTTACCCAACAACAGTCGAAGCAACTGCTACTTTTGCAAGTAAAATTGGTGCCGCAGGAGATTCAATAACTTTAGTATCTCCCGATGGCACGAAAGGTATAATTTTATATTGCACAAACAACGGAGAATTCAAATCGGACAACGTAACATTTTAAATGAAGTTTATTTTTATATTTGTATTTTTATTATTGTCTTTAACAGTTGATGCAGCAACTCGCAAAGTTTTACAAATTGATATTTCAGCTAATCCAAGCAACAACAACACCTTAATAATTAACGGAGTAACTAGAACTTGGAAATCGTCCGTAGCAAATCCCGCATCTGAAATTGCTATTGGCGCAAGTGCCGCAATTTCAAAAGCTAATTTATTTTCACAAATTGCGGGTAACCCGTACACCGGACCGTTGATACTTCAAAGCGTGGACGTTGACTCGGTCAAACTTACTACACAAGTTGACGGAGTGTTGACATATTCACAAATCGGATCGTGGGCGACGTTCACGCTTACAACTTTAACAGTAACAAGCGCTTATAATGTTCGAATGCCAATCACAGTTGAACCGAGCGCAACCCGAACAATAATCGCAAACGACTTGGTTTCGGCTATTAGCTTGGCAACCGGGACATTTGGAACAACCGACGCAGCATTTGGTAATTTTGCAAGTTTGACAGGAGCGCAAACGATAACCGCTAAAAACTTGCAAAGTTCAAATATTGACAGCTTAACAATTAGAAACGGATCAACTGACAATAACACGTCAATTGAAACAAGCGCATATCAAGGTATCCATTTTAATAATTATAATAACAGCGCTAGAAAATTTACAATTCGACCAAATAACAACGGTTATCCGTCATTATTCGATACGGCATCGAGCGCCACCTCTAATGCAAATGTTTCTGCAACAGATTCAACATTATCAGCAAATTCTGAAGCGTTATTAAATGTGAATAGTGCTGATAATCGTTATTTAAGACTAACAGCCGCAAACACTGTTACCGGCACTATTAGCACATCAGCAACATTTGCCTCAACAGGATCAGCAACATTCAGTAATTTAAACAACTCAACAATAAATAGTTCAACAATTGCAAATGCAACATCAATTGGCGGCACAATTGGAAGCCTTACCAGTGGAACAATTACATCATCTACCATAACAAACCCGACACTAACTGGAGCAATTACAATTAGTAATGCCGGACATTTAATTACAAGCCGTTTGGACGACACAACAGTCACCAGCGGTAACGCTGTTGTTAACCCGTATAATACAAGTTTTGTGAAATTAAACGGTGTTAGTGGTGATGTTAATATTGTTGGTATTCAAGGCGGCGTTGATGGTCGTGTTTTGCGGGTTTATAATTCAAATGCAAGCTACAACGTAAACGTTTATCATCAATCTAATATTTCGAGCACGGCGAGCAATCGAATAATAACGAGTTCTGAGGGAAATGTTTCAGGTTCAGGGGGTACCCAAATGATGACTTTTATTTATGACGGTGGTTCAACTCGTTGGTTGTTGATGAGTTTCGAAAATTAATTAATTTTTATAAAATAAAAAATGTCAAATATATCAATTGCAGATGCATATACAGTGGTTTCTGGCGCAAATTCAAGCGCTGTTTTAGGCGCGGCGTCGATTAAAGCGGATAATTTAATATTAGTTGCACATAAGAGTGCAAAAACTGAAAACACTGGAACAGTTTATTTCATGAAAACCGGCGGATCGGTTCGAATACCATTGCAACCGGGGGATGTTATGAGCTTGGGGTCACCGGGTAATGAAGAATTAACACTTGATCAATTTACGGTTGAAAATGTAACTGCTGGTGATGGTGTTGGTTACATGGCAATTGAATATTCACCATACGATTAATAAAAAATGAGTTTTACACTATTTAAAAAAGCGGTTGTTTCAGATTTTACAAGTTTAGAAAACAACACAACACCAAGCACGTCGGGCGGAGAGGCTTTTTTATATAAGCATTCTAGTAATGGGGCTGTTGTTTCTGGCCCGATATGTTCAATTGAAACAGGATCGGCGGGTTCTAGGTCTGTTAAATTATCAGTTGCCGCAGATGGAGCGGTTACATTAAATAATTTTACATTACCGACGGCAATCGGTAGCAGTGGGCAAATTTTAAAAGTTCCATCAAGCGGAAGCGTTTTAGAATGGGGAGACGAAGGCGGTGGAGGAGGAGGCTCAGGAATTTCAGGAAGCGGGACACAATATTACATACCGGTGTTCTCTAACGGCACGACCCTAACTGACAGTACGATACAAGTTAACTCAGGCGGCACACATTTTGGAGTTGGAGGAACTCCGGTGCAGAAATGGACAGTCAAGGGAGGTGCGATTTTAGCTCAAGACGCGGTCGGTAAAATACAAATTGAGGGAACAGTCAACGGGACAGTTCATCAATTACAGAGTGACCAAGGTGAGTTTAAAATTCGCGACAATAATCGAGGCAACGATATGTATACTGCCAAAGGTGTTTCTGGTGTTAGCCAAAGTTATCACAGGTGGATGATTAACGACTCCGAACGAATGGAGTTAACCTATGAAGGCATTTTAGAATTAAATGGAGCGAACACGAACAGCGACGGAGACGCATATTCGAAAATTGAAAACACCAAAACTTTAACTTTGGCCAACGACGCAACGACTAGTTTTAGCGGCGCGGGTGCTATGTTTGCAATTTATGACACTAGCTCAACTGTGGGTGGATTATTTTTTAGCCATTTCAGCGCATCGAGCGTCGAGAAAATAGCTGGCTCAACTCATTTCAGTGTGTCGAGTAGTAGTGGCTCAGTTCGAATAACAACCGCAGCTAATGATGCTACGGTTACGGTGACGAATAAAGTCGGAAGCAATACGACTATTAAAATTTTAGTAATGTCATCTGGTGGGCACTAAAAAACATAATTTAATGAAATATATAATTCAAAAATTCAAAGACGAAGACGGTAAAAAACTTGTTGGCTTTTTAGTCAAAGACGAAAACGGAAATAATTTTGTCATCGATAAACGAGTTGATAAAACTGGAACAGACGAGGACATGATAGCGGCAGCTCAAGCAGCATCACAGCAAGAAATTGACGAGTGGCAAGCTCAGTTCGCAGTTATTGGCATGGTCTGGGACGTTGAAACAAATACGCTTGCCCCTGAACCAGTCGAGGAACCAGTCGAATAAATTCGCATGGAAGACAATAAAAAAAATGTAGAAATTGACGGTGTCGAATATGACGCTAATAATTTTACTAATGAACAAATAAAATTATTTAATCATGTAGTAAATATTGACGGACAATTAAATAATTTAGCCATGCAAACTGAACAATCTGAAGTGGCAAAAAAGTATTTTTTCACGCAACTAAAAAACAGTTTAAAAACTGAAAAATAACAATGTTTGGAATTGATACAAACGACGTTCAAGTTGTCGGCGCTGGTAGTGCTGGTATCGGTTCGTATTATTTGCCTTTATCGCAAATGCTACAAATATCAATCAGCGTTACAACGTTGGTGTTTATCTGTTGCAAATTATATTTTTTAATAAAAAACAAAAATGGAAACTAAAATAAAAAACGGTTTTAAAACGACTGAGTTTTGGGTTGCAATATTAAGTTCAATCGGCGCTTTAGTTGCAGCAATAGCCGACGCAATACCGGCGGAGTCTGCAGGGTGGCTTGCCATTCTTGCAAATGGTTTTTACGCAATTAGCCGCGGACTTGCTAAGAAGCAAGTGTGACAAACGCAATTTTAGCGGTTGTATCTGCCATTGTTGTTTTTTGGTTAAAAAGAAAACTCGCGCGAGAACAAAATGAGAAAGAACAACTCAAAGCAACATTGCACAAAATTGACAAAATGGTCGCGGATGGTAATGCCGATTCTGTTAATGAGTTTCTTGATGTCAATTTGCGGGTGCAAGACTCGGGTCGTGGTAATTCCGGCAAACAAAAAAATAAAAAGAGTTAAAGCAACTCAACCATTCATAACAAAAATCAACGGTTGGTTTGTTCCCGATGCCAGAATGCAAGAAATTTTGGGTCAAATTGGAGGCTTAAAAACTGATAAATGAGTTTTCAAACTGAAATTGCTGCGGCATTGCAAGAGGTGGAAACTGTTTTAGCTAAATCTTTAACATGGAATGCAACAACTTACGCTTGCAACGCATCAGGTTTATCAAAACAAAACGAACTTGGACCGGGAGGTTTTTCGGGTGAGTCAACTATTTCGTTTACAATCCGCAAAGCTTTATTCACCGGCGCTCTTCCTCAACCCGGTCAATCAGTAGTTTTTGAAACTGTAACTTATAAAATTGACGAGGTTGTATTTGACACTTCGGGCGCGTTTATTCGTCTCATTTGCATTGATCCAACATTGTAAAAATGCAATTACAATCAAAAGTTGATATCAGTGGATTAAATAAAGCAATCCGTGAACTTGCCGCTATTACTGACAAAACTTTAGACACTATTTTACAAGAACAAGCCAAGCTTGCAATTAAAGACGCCATTTCGCTAACACCGCCTTTTCACAAGTTTGGCAGCGCAACATCGAGAAAACATTTAAAAGCCGGAGAGAACGCAATTGAGCGCGATTTAAACAATGTTTTTTCTACAGCTTCAGAAGGTTTCATTAATTCAAGCATTGCTGCAAATGGAGGATCTAGGCGTTTTATAGTTCGTGAATTTAAAACAAAAAAAGGTGACACATTTTTACAAGATTGGGCGGACTCTTCGACGTCGATGTCAGACATGGAACCGTTTCACAAATCACGTCTCCGATCCGGTAACTCGAGCGGGGGAAAAGGTGGACGGAATCGAGGTAGGGTAAAAGGCGGCGGAAAATATTCAAAAGACATTGGGCGATGGAAAGAACAAGTTCGAATGGTCGTGCCCTACGCAAATCTCGATCGGTACAAAAAACAAATTAAAAGTCGTGTGGGATACCTTAAAGACGGTTGGTCTACTGCATCTTACAAATTAGGTTTAAAGGTGCAACGCTGGATTTCCCGCCATGATGCGCCGGGATCATATAAACAAAAACTCGGCAAAAAAGTTCAAGAAAAATTTATTCAATTTTCAAATAATGTGTCTTACATAAATTCAACCGGTATGTCGGCTCGGATATTGAAACAAGTATATTCAAACCGTCAAACAAGAATGGAGTCACAAACCAAACGAATATTTCGAGCAAGTGCGGCCGGTAAATTCACAACTGGTGCTGCAAAATTTATAAAATTCTAATGGCTAGTTTAAACGCAACAATTGAATCAGCATTAAAAAAAATTATTGACGACGAATCAAGTCCGCCGGTTTCAAACGTTTACACCGGGGCAGATGATGAAACCAAACTTTTGCCATGTGCAATTGTGCAATGTGACGGAGGCGAAGAAACATTGTCAGGAACGGGAAATTATACGTGCCGAGCAAGAATCACAATTAAATCAACGGCTGACAATGACGCCGGAGCTACAAACGCTTTGACAAATCATAATGCATTGGCTGAAACAGTTATTGATCTATTTAAAACCGATAATTTGGCAACTACGTTATCAAGTAAAGTTACAAATTTTACTGTTATAGGTGTAATTGATCGAGGGCAAACAAGCGGGACTGATGGTCGGACTCTTGAGGATTCAATTGAATACGATTTAATTTCATGTTTAAAAAATTTATAACCGCTACCAATAACACAAATAAAAACGGAAAGTTTTAAACTATGGCAGTCCAAAAAGGTTTAGGGGTCGTATTCGGAATTAGTAGTTCAGCAATCACAATTGGCGGACAAGCTAGAACATGGAATGTGACAGGGCAATCGGTGTCAAAAGAGGCTGAAACTGTTGTTGTACGCGATAAAGACGGTGAGACCAAAGGTATGGTCGTTTATGATCCGCGTGACGTCATTGGCCTGACGGTTTACCCCAATGGCACATCTTTAGCCAATGCAGTTACAGCAAACACTTTGCCGGATATTGGTGACGCGTGTGTTATTACAGACTCAAGTGATTCAGATATTGGCGGCAACTACGTTGTAACAAGTTCGTCCAAAAGCAAATCAAACACCGACGTTACATCATTCGACGTAGAAGTTACAAAATATTCAAGCGACATATCTGCAACCATTTCTTAAATTATGGCAGTCCAAAAAGGTCTCGGTGTTGTGTTTGGAATATCCTCAACCGGGATTATTCTTAAAACTGTCGCGTCTTCATCGGCTTCAAGTTGGACCGACAACGATCACTCAACCTCGAGCGGCGCTAAAGGTAAATGGCGCTTCACTGGTCAAAGTGTAAGCAAAGCGGGTGAAACGGTTCAATTACGAGATGAATCCGGGGCAACTATTGGACAAGTAATATCGGATCGAAATCGTGAAATATCTTTAACGTGTTATCCTAGCGGGTCAACACTAGCAAAAGCAAACGCCGCAAATGTACTACCAGCAATTGGCGACCGTGCCGTTGTTAAAGAGCCGCACGGCGCGAACACTTTTGACGGTGACCTTGGCAGTAAAGCGCAAAGTTCGTCGTATCGTTATCATAATTATATTGTGACAAGTGCAAGCAAAGCAAAAAGTCAATCCGACGTTGTGTCGTTTGATGTGACTTTGCAACGATTTGATTCGAATAATGAAACAACAGGAATCGACGCATCAAGCGCGGTTCAAGATTCAAACACAATTTCAGCAAATTAAGTGTGTCCAATAAAGTCAACGAGCGGTTTTTATTTGCGATTGATCCCGAACCCTACACGGTTCTTGGTTTACGTCTAAAGCCTTTCTCGTTGGGTCACGCGATCTTGTTACAGCGTCACGGGTGCGACCCGGTTAGTGATTACGAGTCACTCATAACCGGGGTTACAATTTGCGCTCATTCTTGGAATGAATTCCATC